>Ga0080006_1239847_pt1 | contig 124897 bp, 131 predicted proteins | sample RS3BMetagenome_FD_69209 | JGI IMG/M metagenome (GOLD analysis project Ga0080006, IMG submission 69209) | Ferric oxide microbial mat and aquatic microbial communities from Rainbow Spring, Yellowstone National Park, USA - RS3B (SPADES... ...
ACGCTTCCAGTTCCTTCCGATCCGCCCGGCTTACGTCCACGCGCCACTTCATTACTCCCATGCCGCTTGGACGACCAAACCCTAACGTTAATTCAGATGTGTGACACTAGCGCCTTTGCCGGAATCGTAAAAAGTTCCCAATTTTATTGGTGGGCGGTGCAGGTTTCGAACCTGCGACCCTCGGCTTGTAAGGCCGATGCTCTACCGCTGAGCTAACCGCCCGAAGCGCTTATTGTGGCATGGCCCGGGAGTCGCATCAGGCCCGCGGGCCAGCCATGCCTGATTTCAGGCGGGGCGGTAGCTCAGACGATTGATCTTGCTCATGTCTCGGCCTTCGATCCGGATAAGCCAACTGGGCGCCTCGAAGCGCGGCGAGTGCAGGTCGCCCTCGTTATAGACATGCGCCATCCCGGCCGTCAGTGTGTAGCTCTTGGCCAGCCGTACGATGCCGGGCTTGTCTTCGGAGGCGGGTTCGACCAGGCTCCAGTCGCTCATCAGGGTCTGGCCGCGGGCCTGGCCGTAAATCGCCCACGACGGGCCGTGATCGTGGGGTGGCGCGCCGGCGCCGCCCCCGTTGAAACGATGGGCCAGGATACAGAAGCCTAGCTCGGGGTCCTCGTAGAGCAAATGGCGCGGCGTCATGTCGTCCCCCAGATAGGGTCCCACGAAGGCCTCGTCCTTGAGCGCCTGTTCCAGCAAGGTTCTGACCTTTTCACGTCCCTCGGGCCCGGGCTGCTCAGCCAGGATCCGATGACAGGCTTGGGCAAAGCTTTGCAATTTGGCTTCCATGGAGTTTTGTTAAATCCATCCGCTGTATTCTGTCAAGGGTGATCGACAGCCGCTCCCGGATGGCGCCTCTATCCCCGCTCTCCCGTCTGCCGGCCGATTTGGCTCTCTGGCCAAAATGGGCGGCGCTCGTGGTAGGATACGGGCTGCCAGACACTCAAGCTTGAGCGAGGCGAGGGCGATGATCAGAACCAGGGGACTCGCGCACATTTCCATCCCGGTGACCGATTTGGAGCGCAGCCGGGAATTCTACACTCAGCGGCTGGGCTTGAAGTTTCTCTCCGCGCCTCCCAAAAGCGGCATGGCCTTTCTGGACGCGGCCGGAGACTGCGTCATTCTGGTCAAGGTCGATCGGCCGATTTCCACCGCCGGTGTGCGCGCCGTGCATCACGCCTTCATGATCGGCCATGACGATTACGTCGCCGCGATGGAGGAGTTGCGCGCCAACGGGGTGGAGATTCTCTCGGAGGAAGATCGGCGTGGAGAAAACGTCAACGGGCCGCGCTTTTACTTCTTCGATCCCGACGGCAACACGCTGGAGCTGATCGACCTGACCAGCTACAAGGGCGACAAGGTTTAAACCACTCGTCCCTCTGGGCCGCGGTGGTTTCGGATTAATGGCGAGCGCGCTGATCACGGGAGCTTCCAGCGGTATCGGCGAGCAATTCGCTTACGCCCTGGCGCGCCAACACTACCATCTGATCCTGGTGGCACGGCGCGAGGAGCGTTTGCAGGCGGTCGCCCGCGAAGCGCGGCGCCAGGGCGCTCCAGGCACGGTCGTGCGTGCCTTGGACCTGTCGCAGAGCGATGCGCCGGCGCGGTTGCATGCCGAAGTATCGGCCGAAACCGAGGCGCTGGACCTGCTTATCAACAACGCCGGCTTCGGTTCGCAAGGCGCGCTGGCAGGTCTTCCGCTGGAGCGCGAGCTTGAGCAGATTGAACTCAACGTGCGTGCGCTTGTGGCGATCAGCAGGTTGTTCGTGCCCGCGATGGTGGCAGCCGGGCGCGGAACGATCATAAATGTTGCTTCCACCGCCGCCTTTCAACCCGTCCCTTATATGGCTACTTATGCCGCGACCAAGGCCTTCGTGCTCAGTTTTTCCCTCGCCCTGGCCCAGGAGGTGGCGGCGGGCGGAGTGAGAGTGATGGCGTTATGTCCGGGGCTGACCCGCACCGAATTTCAAGCCGTGGCGGGCACCGAACGGCGCTGGCTTCCCGCCATCCTGTATATGGACGCGCGCACGGTGGCCGATCAGGCTTTGCGCGCGGCCGCACGCGGCCGGCGCCTGTACGTCAACGGACCGTTTAATCGTCTGGGCGCCGTGCTGGTTCGTCTGACTCCTCTGGGCGTGGTCACGCGCGCCAGCAGCCTGCTCTTTCGCCCTCCACGCCCCGGTGGCGGCGGCGCCAACTTGCCATGAAAGTCTTGCCCTTGCCATCGGTTCGCTCAGTCAGCAAGATCTCACGAGAATCGTCCGAGCTTTCGTATCCGCGGAGGACCGATTTACGATGCCGATTTACGAATACGAATGCGTTCAGTGTCGCAAGCGCTCCAGTATTCTGACGCTACGGATAAGCGAAGCCGTGGAGGAGGTCTGCCAGCATTGCGGCAGTCGCAAGCTGCGCCGCTTGATGTCGCGGTTTGCGATGCCGCGCAGCGAAGAAGCCCGGCTGGACGCCTTGAGCGATCCTTCCGCGCTGGGAGACGTCGATGAAAACGATCCCAAGAGCGTCGCTCGACTGATGCGTAAGATGGGGCGCGAGATGGGAGACGAGTTGGGCGGACCGGAATTCGACGAAGCGGTCGACGAGCTGGAGCGCGGCGGCGACCTCGGTGGCGAGGATGACGGCGGCGAGGGCGACCTGGACTAGACGCGCGACGATTCGCGCCCGGAGAGAGCATGTTTCTTCGCAATTATTGGTACGTGGCCGCTTCCAGCCAGGAGCTGAGCCAAAGTCCGCTAGGCCGCGTCATCCTGAATGAACCCGTGGTTCTTTTTCGGACCGCCTCGGGGAAGGTCGCCGCGCTTGAAGACCGCTGTTGCCATCGCCATGCTCCGCTCCATCTGGGACGGGTAGTTGGGGAGCATCTGCAATGCGGTTATCACGGGCTGGAGTTCGACTGCAGCGGGCGATGCGCGCTGATTCCTGCGCAAGACCATATTCCGCCCACCGCGCGGGTGAAGAGCTATCCGGTGGTCGAGCGCTATCGCTGGGCGTGGATCTGGATGGGGGATCCGGCACTGGCTGATCCCACCCAAATCGCCGATTTCCACTGGCTGGACGATCCCCAGTGGGGCGCGCGGAGCGCGTTGTTGCCGGTGGCGTGCAACTGGCAGCTTATCGTCGATAACCTGCTCGACCTGACCCATTTGACCTACGTCCATGGGGCGACTATCGGCACCCAGGCCAACACGCTCAGTGCCGAGACCGAGGTGGAGCATGACGCCGAGCGGGTGCGAGTAATCCGCTGGACCATCGATCAGCCGGCGCCGCCGACTTTCGTGCGCACCGCTGGGTTTACCACCAAGGTGGATCGCTGGCAGATAATCGAATTCCAGCCGCCCGCCTTCGTGCGGCTTGACGTGGGCGCGGCACCCACCGGACAGGGCGCGCGTCAGGGCAATCGCGCCAACGGTCTAAGCATGTTCAATCTCAACGCGATCACGCCCGAGACCGAGCGCAGCAGCCATTATTTCTGGGGACAGGCGCAAAGCTACGCTCCGCGGGATGAAGCGCTGACCGAACGCGTCTTCGAGGAGATCAAGAAAACCTTCGACCAGGATTGGCATCTCCTGCAGGAACAACAGCATGCGATCGAGCGCGATCCGGGGCGCGCGATGGTCACGATTCGCGCCGACGCCGGCCCGATCGCCGCCCGCCGTATCCTGGAGCGATTAGCCGAGCAGGAAGCGGGTGGGGCGCCGATGCGCGCCGCGCGCAGCCGTTAGCTGGCGCGCGCCCCCTTGTAGCCGCGCGCGAGCAGGTAGAGTTCGCGTGAGCCGGGGCGGGATGCGTGGGTGTGGAGCAGTTCCAAGCTGCGCCAATCGGAGCGCATCGCGCCGACTGCCTCATTCAAGTCCGGGCTCATGAACACCTTGGCGATCAGTGTGCCGTGCGGGCGCAGAATTGTCGCGGCGAAGCCCGCCGCCGTCTGCAGCAACTCCAGTGAACGAGCTTCGTCGCGCAGTCGGATCCCGCTGAGCTTGGGCGCCATGTCGCTGGTGACCAGCTCGGGTGGACCGCCCAAAACTTCGATCACTCGCTGCTGAATGGATTGCTCGCAGGCATCGCCGACGATCACCTCAACCGCGGGCGCCGGCGCCCGGCATGGCACGAGATCGACTCCGACAATCCGGCCGGCGGGCGCGGCTTGCGCCAGGATTTGCAGCCATCCGCCCGGCGCGCAGCCCAGATCGACGATCCGCGCGCTGGGCTTGAGGATCGGATAGCGCCGCAGGATCTCCTCCAGCTTGAACGCCGCGCGCGAGGACAAGCCTTGCGCGCGTGCCTGACGGTAGAATTTATCTCGCGGCTGATAGCTGGCCATCTTTGCCTTGCAATGTCGTGCACGCCCGCTTTGCCGGACGTGCGAAAGCGGCTATTTTCTTAGACCTTCATCTTCGGTGTTTTTCAGGAAATCAATGACCAACAGGCTTGATGAGCTCAACCCGGCCCAACGCGCGGCGGTCACGGCCGGGGATGGCCCCGTTTTAATCCTGGCCGGCGCCGGCTCGGGTAAAACCCGGGTCATTACTTATCGTATCGCTTACCTGCTCGAGGAGCGCAAGCTGGCGCCCCGGCAGTTGCTGGCGGTGACCTTTACCAACAAGGCTGCGGCCGAGATGAAGGAGCGCTTACGCGCTCTGCTGGGTAACTCGGCCGGCGAGCTGTGGATCAGCACCTTCCATTCCGCCTGCGCGCGCATCCTGCGCCAGGAAATCGAAGTCTTGGGCTACGGTCGCAACTTCACCGTCTTCGACGAGGGCGACGCCGCGACGACTATCCATTGGGCGCTGGAGAGCGCCGGTGCGAGCGGAGGTCTGGGCGTAGGCGCGTTGCGTACGCGGATCGATCAGGCCAAGAACGAAGGGCTCGGTCCGGCCGAGTTGGCCGCGCGCGATCCCAGCGGCGAGGGCGCCCTGACCGCGGAGATTTATCGACTGTACCAGTCCCGCTTGAAGTCGCTTAACGCGTTGGACTTCGGCGATCTGCTGATGCTGGTCCATCAGTTGTTCACGACTCGCCCCGAAGTGCTGGCGCGTTGGCAAGCGCGCTTCAACTACGTGCTGGTCGACGAGTACCAGGACACCAACCGGGTGCAGTATCTGCTGCTGCAGGCCTTGGCGCGCGCCAGCGGCAACCTGTGCGTGGTCGGTGACGAGGATCAGTCGATCTATCGCTGGCGAGGTGCCGACATCCGCAACATCCTGGAATTCGAGCGCGACTTTCCCAACGCCCTGGTCTTCAAGCTGGAGCAGAATTATCGCTCCACCAAGACCATCCTGGCCGCCGCCCATTCGGTGATCGCCAATAACCTGGAGCGCAAGGAGAAGCGGCTGTGGACCGAAAACGAGGCCGGCGAACAGATTGTTCACTACACCGGGGTAACCGAGCGCGACGAGGCTGATTTTATCGCGCGCGAAATCGGTCGGCTCGGGCAGGAAGGCTTTCGGCCCGCCGAGATGGTGGTCTTCTACCGCACCAATGCCCAGTCGCGGGTCATCGAAGAGGCCTTGGTGCGCCGGCGGGTACCCTACTATGTGGTGGGCGGGGTGCGCTTTTACGAACGGCGCGAGGTCAAGGATCTGCTCGCCTACCTGCGCCTGATCGCCAATCCCGCCGACGCACTCAGCCTGGAGCGGCTGACCGCGGTGCCGCCGCGCGGCGTGGGCGCGCGCACCCTGGAAGTGCTGGGGGCTGCGGCCGCACGCGAGGGCGTCAGCCTGTTCGCCGCAATGGGGCGGGCGGAGGCCGAATCCGCCATCGCGCTGCGCATCGCGCGCCAGGTAAGCGCGCTCCATCAATGGCTGTCGGCGCTGATCCAGAACGCGGCGCAGATGAAAGTACGCGAGCTGTTGGACGAGATCGTCGCTCGCAGCGGATTTTTCGCTTACCTCGATTCTCTGCCCGACGGCGCCGATCGGCGCGAGGGCGTGACCGAGTTGCTCTCGGCCGCGGCCGGCTTCGATCAGGAACACGGGCCCGGAGGGCTGACCGACTTCCTGGAGCGCGTGGCTCTGGTCAGCGACAGCGATCAGGTGGCCCAAGCTGGCGGCAGCGCGGCCCTGATGACCCTGCACACTTGCAAGGGGCTGGAGTATCCGGTGGTGTTTATCGCCGGGATGGAGGAGGGGCTGTTTCCCCATAGCCGCTCGCAGGGGGCGGGCGAGGTCGAAGAGGAGCGTCGCCTGCTCTACGTCGGGATGACTCGGGCGCGCCGCCTGCTTTATCTCACCAATACCCTGTCGCGCGAGATCTACGGCACCCGCCAGGAGGCTCGTCCCTCGCGCTTTTTGCGCGAAATCGACCCCACCCTGATCCGCCGCTTCGCGCCGGCGGGACGCAATGAGCCGCTGCGCGTCCCCGCCCGTGGCGAGATCCATGTCGATTATTCCGATAGCCAGCTACCGCCGGCGGGAGACGGCGACTTCGGGGTCGGTAGCCGGGTAGCTCATCCGACTTTCGGCGCCGGCGTGGTGCGCAAGCGCGAGGGGCGGGGCGAGGGTGCCAAGGCCTGGATTCAGTTCGAACGGGCGGGCACCAAGCTGCTGGTCCTGAAGTACGCGCAACTCAAGCCAATTGCCGACAGCTAAGCCTTCAATTATGATGTTAACCGATGAAGGGCGCGCACAATCTTGGCATGGGGCGCGGCGGTTGCTCTTCGTGCTTTGGCCTTTGGCGAAGCGCGATCGCGGCGGTGGCGGTTTTAGGATTGATGGCGTCGTGGGCCTGGGCCTGGAGCGAGGACGATTTCGCTCATCGCGCCTTGGTCGCCTATCCGCTGCCCGATCATCCCGACAATATCATCGGCGATCTGATGACCTATCGGGTCAAGAAGGGCGACACCCTGCTTGATATCGGGCGATTCTACGATCTCTCGGGCAAGGAAGTCTCCGACGCCAACAACCATATGGATTGGTGGTCGCCGCCGGTGGGCAAGCAGATCATTTTGCCCACCGAGCATATCCTGCCCGACGCCAAGCCCGAGGGAATCGTCCTGAACATCCCGGAGATGCGGGTCTATTACTTCCCCCGCCCGCAGAAGGTCCATGGCGTCGCCTCCGGCCAGCGCGTGGTCTACACCTTTCCCGTCGGTTTGGGCCGGATGGACTGGAGGACTCCGATCGGTGCTTTCAAGGTGCGCGGTAAAACCAAGAACCCTACCTGGGTGGTGCCCGAAGACATCTACGAGGAGCATCTGGAGCGCGACGGCGAAGCCGAACATATGATTCCCGGCGGCGATCCGGACAATCCCTTGGGCTTGTATCGGCTCGAACTGACGCTGCCAGAATACGCCTTGCACGGCACCAACGTGCCGTGGGGTGTCGGGATGGAAGTCAGTCACGGTTGCGTGCGGCTGTACCCCGAGGATATCGAAGCCCTGTTCAAGATGACCCCGGTCGGCACGCCCGGCGAGTTCGTCTATCAGCCGGTAAAATTCGGCTGGCGTGGTGACCAGCTCTACGTCGAGGTGCATGACGACCTCTACGCCAAGTATCCCGGCCTGTGGCAGCATACCCTGAATGAAGCCAGCCGGCTGGGCCTGGCCGACAAGATCGATATGCACGCGCTGGAGAAGGCGGTGGAAGCCAAGAGCGGGGTGCCTACGCCGATCGGCAAGGCGGTCGAGGCGCTGGCCGATCCGCTGCCTGCGTCCGATCCCGCTGCCTCCGCCGACCCGGGTACGCCGGCCGCCGGCACGTCTGCGGGAAGCGACGCCGATTCGCTATCGGCGCCCGATCCGGGCAGCGTTCCACCGGTGCCGATTCCGCCCTCGGATGGCGCGCCCGGGACGGTTTCGCCCGGCGCCGCCGCCCCGGAACCCGACACCCCATAGCCGTTAAAGCTTCGCTGGGCCAGCGTGCGGGCCGTGCGAAGCGCACAAGCTTTCGGCAAATATTCGCGACGGTTGCCGCCGCCGTGCTGAACGTGGTCGCTATCGACACGATGACGGGCGGTTCGCGAGCCGCGACTTACGGGAGCGCAGACCGCTTGCGGGCAACGAGCAGGTAGCCGCGAACTGGCATCAAACGTCATTCCGAAGGAAGTGAGGAATCCGCCGAAGGCGGTTTATGGAGGTGGCTCGGAAAGAGCCCTGGAGTAACCGCGCGGAGGAACCGCGCGGATGTTTCGACACGGCTCGCGATGCTTGCCGGCTCAACATGACAGAAACGAAGATTGACGGGCTCTTAGTCTCTTAGTGGGGCGGGCCGCCGTGCCCGCTATTGGGTTGCGTCTCAGCGCGGTAAACTATCCGTGGATAACCAATCGAAGCGTCGGCCGGAATTGAAGGAACATGGTTGCGCGTGGCAGGCGAGTGTTAGGGAGTAAGGCAGGCGGGCACGGCGGCCCGCTCCACTAGCGGACAACTAACCAACATATCTGGCCGACCCTCAGGGGGACGATTAAGTGCTCTCCGGCGGCCGGACTTGGAACCCCAACGGTGCGCTAGGATGTCGAACCGAATCGGAGTGATTAGAGCGCTGCTGCACCCGTTGAATGCGCGAGTTTGAACGATGGCCGCTATTGACCTACAAGCGTTCTTTGACGAGTCGGGTACGGATGCGGGATCGAAGATCGCCGTAGTGGCTGGGCTTCTTGGCCCCGCTAACGCATGGATCGAATTGGAAAGGTCATGGCTGACCGCTCTGACCGGCGCGGGTGCGGCCGTGTATCACGCCACGGACGCCGAAGCTACGCGACCCTGAGGTATATACAAGGGTTGGAGCAAGAAAAAGGCCCGCGATCTAACCGACCAGATGGCTTCCATTGTAGAACACTCTGAAGAAATCGTCAGCGTCGGAGTCTTCTGTGAAGCTAGGGACTGGCAGCAGGTAGCAGCCAGTTTGATTACGCCTCACTTCAACGAAAATGATTTGGCTGACTTTAAGAAAAATCCTTGGAAACTAGTCTACGACATTCTGGTAAAAGCGTGCTTCAGCGTGGTGATAGAGAGCCTTTCTCCATCGTTACCGGAAGCGGAAAAGGTTGCGTTCGTCTTTGAAGACAACAGATGGAAAGACGCCGCCTTAGCGGGTTATGATCTTTTCAAACAACTTCACCCACCCTCGCAATCCTGCCGATTCGGCACGCTCGCCTTTGAACGAAAAATCGCGTTTCCCGGGTTGCAGGCTGCCGACCTACTCGCCTGGAGTTATCGACGCGCGAAGAGCGTGCATCTCGAACACGTAAAGGCCGAGATTCAACGAAGTTTTGTAACGCTGATGCGCAGGGCTGACCGTCCCCAATTTCGTCATCTAACAAAAGCGGCATTGGAGGACGAAATGAAAAAGGCAATCGATCTGACTACGAACGGGCAAATTTCTTAGACTTTTCGGAGCGTGCCTCGCTTGCGGTCGTTGGAAACAGTCAAAACTTTGCGCACGGGAGCAACATCTCCCGCGGTCCTCCGCATTCGAGGGGCTGACGATACGCTCGCCGACCGGCTCCCGACTAGGACCAGGCGGCGAGGACCATGCCGATACCGGTGCCGGCGGGGGATGTATTCGCTCCAGCGCATCGCCATCCCGAGGTAACCATGTGACTGAGGCCGCCCGAAGCCATGATCGCTACCCGAATCGAGGAGGGGTAGCTTTCGACCGCGCGTCGCAAGGCGCGACCAATCTCCAGGCATCGCCGAGGCGTGGGTTGATTGGGAGGATAATAGGTGTTGAGCAGAACCGGTACGACCGGGTACTTGCGGGTTTTCATCAGCCGCGCGATAGGGAACATGATCGCGTGGCCGAAGCCGTGCTTGCCAGGCGCCGCGGTCTCCGCGGCGGTAGCGACGTCGATTCCGGCGTCGATCAGCACTTCGATGAAATGGCGGGCCAACTCCGGCGCGACCAAAACGGAATAAAACCCTTGCCACATAGGGGCCGTGTGGTCTAAAAAGCAGTTGAAATCGGAGGCTCAAAACGGAAATTCCGGTTTATTGCTTTCGCATCGGACGCGGAAGCGCTTCAGCATGCCGCTAAGCCGGGCGCCTTAATCCTCGCCCGCGCAGCGTGCAGTTCGAGTCGAAAAAAATGTGTTTTCGGCCGATCTTTTGCCGATAATTGCAGCGAAGGTCTCGACAATGATCCAAAAGACGCTCCTGCTGGCAAGCATCCTCTGTCTGTACCCCGTGCTGACGCGAGCCCAAGGGGCACCGACCAGCTGTCCCACCAACTATATCTGCTCCTACCAAAGCTCCAGCACGCATGCGCTGCTTGGCAACGCCCAGGATGGCCAGCCGGAGTCGCGGGTGGGTTTCCTGAGCTTCGATGGCAGCGGCAATTGGTCAGGCGTCCTGAGCGGAAACTTAAATGGTACGGTGGTCGCCAACCAGGCCGTAAGTGGCACCTGCGTATCGGGATCCGCCACCACCCTGGCAACGCTTAATTTCAACCAGGGCCTGGGAGGCAAATCGGCCAGCTTTGCCTTTGTCACCGCGCCCGACGGGACTCACACCGATCTCATCATTGCCGGTTCGATGCTGGCCAGCGACACGCGGGTGCAGGTCGCGGTATGCCGGGGAAACTGAGCATGGCCTTTTGGCCGGCGCTGGTGGGATTGGCCATCGCGCTTGCGGGATGCGGTGGTGGTAGTTCCGGCCACGCGGCGCCCACCGCCTCCTTATCACCAACAGCTCCGGCGTCACCGACCGCTACCGCATCACCCTCGGCAGCGGTCAAATCCGGGGGCGGAACAACCACGAGGGCGTTTCCGATTCTGTAGTGATGCGAAAGCTCGGCCGCGCGCGACCAATTCAGATAAAATAACTAGCCCTGTGGCGTTTTGAACAGCTTCATGTAGGCTTCCCGCTCGGCGGGCGGGGCGGCCAGGGTCGCCAGATTGTCCAAGACATGGCGGGGCGACTTCATTCCGACCAGCGCCACATCGATTCCCGGCGCGGAGCGCACGAATTGCAACGCACGCTGGGCATCGGTGCGCAGCCCGGCCATCGCCTCGCGCACCCCGCGGCAGGTTAACCGCCGTTGGATGAATCTCCAAAGCTCGACTATGTGAAGGGCTATGAAGCCTTTGGTCTCAATCGGCAATTCGCGGGTTGGAGCGAACAGGATCGCGATCTACGTCTGTTGAAGTTTGTAACCGCCATAGCTCGCTTGTCCGGATTAAGTGCTCTCGGGCGGCTCGGCAACGGCAATCGCGCGGCAAGCCGTCTTCAAGGCTGCCGCGTCGGGGGCAGCCGAAGGCCGTTGGCGCCTGATTAGGACCAGACCGCGAAGCCCAGGCCGATACCGGTGCCGGCGGGGGTGCGGTAGACGGGGATGTATTCGCTCCAGCGCATCGCCATCCCGCGAATTGCTCCCGCCATCACCACCCAGTTGCGGATTTCCGACGTGCCCGATTCCAAAAGCTTGAGCGGGAGATTGGCCAGCGTGGTTTCATCCCATTCGCGCAAGGCCTGGAGCACCTGATGGTCCAGCGGTTCGTGCGTAACCATGTGACTGAGGCCACCCGAGGCCATGATCGCCACCCGAATCGAGGAGGGGTAGCTCTCGACCGCGCGGCGCAGGGCGCGACCAATCTCCAGGCATCGCCGAGGCGTGGGTTGATTGGGAGGATAATAGGTGTTGAGCAGAATCGGTACGACCGGGTACTTGCGGGTTTTCATCAGCCGGGCGATGGGGAACATGATCGCGTGGCCGAAGCCGTGCTTGCCAGGCGCCGCGATCTCCGCGGCGGTAGCGACGTCGATTCCGGCGTCGATCAGCACTTCGATGAAATGGCGGGCCAACTCCGGCGCGGCCGGATATTCGTGGGGCGCATCCATCCCGCGTCCACGCGCGACCTCCATCGTCCAGCGTGGCGTGGAAGGGCCGCCATGCTTGACCATGTTGCGGACCGTGTCGCCGTAGAAGACCGAGATGGCGGGCAGGTTGTGGAAGCCGAACAGCTCTTCCTGGTCGTCGCCGATAATCACCAGTACGTCTGGATTGATCTTGTCGAGATCGGCGGCCAGATGGTCCAGGGCGCGCTGTGAGGCCTGATACTGCTCGATGAAGCGCGGGACTTTGGCAATCTCGGCGTATTTGGCGTTGACGTGCTGTTCGAGGTCGCTATAGCTGCGTACCACGCCGTCCATATCGACCAGGTTCTTGGACTGCTTTTCGGTAGCCGCGCGCTCCTCCCACATCGGACCGTCGATCACCAAAATGGGACTGTGCGAGGTTCCGATTCCCGCTACGATCTCAGCCATTGTCCCGCTCCTCCGTGACTTGCGCCCGTACTACTACGATATCATCTACCACGCCCCGGTGTCCGGGCAAAGCCGCGCTCCCGCGCCGATTCAGGCTATCAACTTCAAGATCCGATCGAATTCGCAGCTTTGTTCCAAGGTATCGGCCAATTGGTCGTAAGCGCGCGCTCGCAACTCATCGGCGTCGCTTCCGGGCTTGGCTTCCATCGGACCCAGCCCCTTGGTGCGCCGGATGCGGTTAAGCCAAGCCCGGCGAAACGCGGCGCGGTCGAACAGGCCGTGCACGGTCGTCCCCATCACTCGGCCGTCTTCCGATTGAGCGCCTTCCGCGCTGGCCGGCGTCGCTTGGTCCAGCGGCGCGATGGTAAGGAGCGGGCGCGCCAGGCCGGGACCCTCGATCCGCCCGGCGTGAATCTCGTACCCGCCGATCGGCAGATCGAAGGCGCGGTCGCGTCCCGCGATCGCGCGGGTGATCTTGTCCGCCTCAAAGCAAGTCTCCAACTCTAACAGTCCCAGTCCGATCGCCTCGGGGTGCGCGCTCTCGACGCCGACCGGATCGACAATCCGCCGCCCCAGCATCTGGTAGCCGCCGCAAATCCCCATAATCCAGCCGCCCCGGGCGCGATGGCGCGCCAGATAGCTCTCCCATCCACTTGCCCGCAGCCAGCCCAAATCGGCCATTGTGCTCTTGCTGCCCGGCAGGAAGATCAGATCGAGTGCCGGGGTGGAATTGGGATCGGAGTAGTAATTGAGGGTCAGGTCGGGTTCTTCTTCCAATGGCGCGAAGTCGGTGTAGTTGGAAATCCGAGGGAAGTGGATCACGCCGGCGCTCAGCGCCGAGTCCAGGAGGCGAAAGGGGCGGGTGGTCAGCGCCGCGCCGTCTTCCTGCGGGATGGCCAGGCGCAGATAGGGAATGATACCCAGCAGCGGCACGCCGGTGCGTGCATGCAGCATCGCGGGTCCGTCGCCCAGCAGGCGCGGGTCGCCGCGAAACTTGTTGATCAACAATCCGGCCACGCGCGCGCGCTCCGCGTCGCTCAAGAGCGTTATCGTGCCGACCAGGGATGCGAACACGCCGCCCTTGTCGATATCGCCGACCAGTATCACCGGTGCGTTGGCCATCTCGGCGACCGCCCAGTTGGCGAGATCGCGATGGCGCAGGTTGATTTCCGCGGCCCCTCCAGCCCCTTCGATCACGATTACGTCGAAGGCGCTCGCCAGCCGCTCATAGCTCTGCTCGATCGCCGGCCAGGCCTGCGTGCGATAGCGCTCGAACTCGCCTGCCTCGGTGGTCATGCGAAAGCGGGCGCGGCCATGAATCACCACCTGTGCGCCCCGCTCGGCCTCGGGCTTGAGCAGGACCGGATTCATGTCGAGGGTGGGCGCGAGGCCGCAGGCCTCGGCTTGCACCGCTTGCGCCCGACCGATCTCGCCGCCGGCGCAGACTGCGGCGTTGTTGGACATGTTCTGCGACTTGAAGGGTGCCACTTTGACACCGCGTCGAGCCAGGGCGCGGCACAAGCCCGTGACCACCAGGCTCTTGCCGGCGTCCGAGGCGGTTCCCATTACCATCAAGCTTTTAGCGGCCATTGGTCAGGTGCTCGCGCCGCGCGTTCGACGAGTCCGAGCAATGAGCAACCAGGGCGCGAGGAATCTCGGGACTGCGCGCCCAGTGCATGTGAATGTAGGAGGCCAGGACGTTGCCGATCAGATAGCCCTCGGCGATAGCTGTCCCGCCCCGTCGCTTACGCGCTTGGTAAACGCAGGGCAATTGCGGCATCGGCTCCAGCTCGGAATAGCGAAACTGATGGCCGCGGATCGTGGCCCCGGCGCCGCCCAGAGGAGAGGGGCGAGTGGTGAGCGCCTCCACGTAGCCCAGGGCTTGCAGCCGCGGCCGCATCACCGCTCGCGACCCGATCACGCCGACCATCGGATAGCGTTCGCCCTCCAGGTTGACAATCTCCTGGCATAAATACATCAAGCCGCCGCATTCGGCGTAAATCGTTCCGCCTGCTGTAGCGAAGCGCGCGATTTCGGCACGCATCGTGCGATTGGCAGCCAGCGCGGCCCCATGCAATTCGGGATAACCACCGCCGATATAGAGTCCATCGACCGCCGGCAGATGGTCGTCACTGATGGGCGAAAACGGCACCAGCTCGGCCCCTGCGGCGCGCAGCAAGCGCAAGTTTTCTTCGTAATAAAAATGGAACGCGTCGTCGTGCGCCAGCCCGATCCGGCATCGTGGGCGCGCCGCGTCCAGCCGAAAGTCGGTGGACCATGGCACAGCCGGCGCGGCGCGAGCCAGCAGCTCGATCGCCTCCAAATCGCACCAATCCGCGGCCAACTTGCCCCAGGCCGCGATCGACTCCTGGGGGACGGCCTGCTCGCTGGCGGTCAGAAGCCCCAGGTGACGTTCGGGAAAGGCCTGTTCGGGATGGCGCGGCAGACCACCCATCACCGGTGCCGGGCTAGGAACTTGGCGCAGCAAATCGAGATGGCCGCGGCTGCCGACCCGGTTGCAGATGACGCCAGCCAAATTCAGCTCCGGATCGAAATTTTTAAAGCCGAGCACGGTCGCGGCCAGCGTGCGCGCCAATCCGCCCGCATCTATCACCAGCAGGACCGGCGCCCCAAGCCATTTGGCGATTTCGGCCGAGGACCCGATATCGCTGTCGGGGGCGGCGCCGTCGAACAGCCCCATCACGCCCTCGATAAGCGCCAGATCGGCCTCCTGACTGGCGCGCGCGAAAGTGTTGATCACGCCGTCGCGCCCCATCATCCAACCGTCGAGATTATGCGAGACGACTCCGGCGGCGCGCGCGTGATAGGTGGGATCGAGATAATCGGGACCGCATTTGAACAGCGCCAGCCTGAGTCCGCGCCGGCGCAGAGCCGCGGCCAGCGCGACCGTCACGGTGGTCTTGCCGATTCCGCTGGCAGTCCCGCCGATCAGCAGGCGTGGCATGGTTATCGACTGCTTCACTTCGTCCAAGCCTCGCGCGATACCCCTGAGCAGGGCGTTGCGAGCTGAGTATGGCACGGCGCGAGGCGTGGCCGAACAGCCTATCCGACATTCGAGTGGCCGACCCCTTTGGTCCAGTTGGTCGCCATTCGGAGAGTGATCCCCGCTGTGGCGTAGGTCAAGCCGCTCGTGCGACATGACTTGCTCGCGCGGAGCCTTGCGCGATGCCAAGATCGTCGGAGCGAGATCGGTTGACTCGCGGCCAGGCGGATAGCGCCGGCGAAAGGCGATGGAGTCAGGTGAAGGTTTCAAGAACAACGGCAAACAAAAAACGTCGGCTAGCCGCGGGCAGCCCGGCCTTGGTAGCGCTGACGCTGATAGTGGGCGGCGCGATGCTGCATCTCGCGCCCGGATGGGCTCAAGCTCAGGCCGCCGCATCGGCCCCAGCTACCAATCCGCATCTGTTGTTTACACCTGTTCGTCCTGCAACCCCGGCCGATCGCCAGCGTGGCGCGCAAATCGTGACCGCGCTCGCGGCCAAGCTCAAGCAGTACCCCGACTACAAGGCGGCGCAGGCGGATGGTTACAAGGGCTATTATTTGAACGTGGCGATGCCGATTTACCATTTCGCCAGTTCCTGGCGCGGGTTCAAGGAAACGATGCGCTTCGATCCCAGCGAGCCCACCGCGCTGCTCTACGAGAAAAGACCCGCGGGCTTCAAGCTTATTGGCGCGATGTACTATGCGCCCGCCCGGCTGGGCGACGATCAGCTCAACGCGCGCATCCCGCTCAGCCTGGTGCGATGGCATCGGCAGATCAACGTCTGCCTGCCTTCCAGTGGCGAGGAGGCGAGTGACGACAAGCGCTTTGGCAGCGCCGGTTCGATCGTCACCGAGGCGCAATGTAAGGCCGCGGGTGGGAGCTGGTATCCGAGCCGGCACGGTTGGATGGCCGAGGTCTATCCCTTTGCGTCCACTCCGGAGCGGATTTGGGCCTATCGCCCCGAGGCCAACTAGCGCCTGATGACTTGCGAGCCTCGTCGCTCGCGCAACACCTCGGCGCCACGATGCCTGCTGGGATCACGAGTCGTCGCACCGCCCTCCCTTGTCAGGGCAAGTGATCATCAGGCTCATTGGCGCTATGCTCTGGACCCAGGCCACAAAGATGCCCGGGGGCGAGTATGATAACGCGGGTTAAGGACCGCCCGGGCGACAGCTCTTGGGAGTCAAAGGTTGCTAATGGAAGCCGGGGTGTGGGGATTCCTCTCTTCAAACTGGCTTGAGGATCCGCCCCGTGGTAATTCGATGTTAAGCCGGGCTGATTGCTTTGTTCCGGCGCGATAAGCAATCCTAAAATGACTTTTCGGCCTCGCGCCTGAGCGAACGCGCTTGCCGGGCCGTTGGAGGAAGGGAATGAAACGCAAAAAAATCGCCTTCATCGGCGCCGGCAACGTAGGCGCGACCTGTGCCCATCTGTGCTTTCTGCGTGGCCTGGGCGATATCGTCCTGTACGACATCATCGACGGCCTGCCCCAAGGCAAGGCCTTGGACATGCTGGAATCGGCTCCGGTAGTAGGAGCAGACGTAAATGTCGTCGGCACGCTGGATCTCAACCAGATCTCGGGCGCCGATTGCTGCGTGGTCACTTCGGGCTCGCCGCGCAAGCCTGGAATGAGCCGCGACGACCTGCTCAAAATCAACGCCAAGGTGATGAACGACGTCGGCGGTGCGATCCGCAAGTACGCGCCCGACGCCTTTGTAGTCGCCGTAACCAACCCTCTCGACGCGATGGTGACCCAGTTGGCTCGTGTCACCGGCTTCCCCAAGCATCAAATCGTGGGCCAGGCGGGAGTGCTGGATTCGGCCCGCTATCGCACCTTTATCGCCCAGGAATTGGGCGTGTCGGTGACCAGCGTCAGCGCGATGGTGCTGGGCGGGCACGGCGACGACATGGTGCCCGTGCGCAGTTACACCCGGGTCGGCGGAGTGCCGGTGGAAAAGCTGATTTCGGCCAAGCGGCTGGAGGAAATCGAGGTGCGCACGCGCAACGGCGGAGGGGAAATCGTCAATCTGATGAAGACCTCTTCCTACTATGCCGCCGGTACCGCGGTCTATCAGATGGTTGAAGCCTACCTGCTCGATCGCAAGGAAGTGCTGCCGGCGGCGGCCTACCTGGAAGGCGAATACGGGGTCAGCGGCTTGTTTGCCGGAGTACCGGTGATTATCGGTGGCAACGGGGTTGAGAAGGTGGTGGAGATCGAGCTGACCGCGGCCGAAAGCCAGGCGTTTCAGACCTCGGTCAGCCACGTCCGCGAACTGGTTGCGGCGATGGACAAGGTAATCGCCGCCGCCTGACTTGAAGGCCGGTCGAGGTACTGATGAACATCCACGAGTTTCAAGCCAAGCAGATTCTGGGTCGCTTCGGCGCCCCGGTGCCCAAGGGCGAGCCGGCGGCGACGGCCGAAGAGGCTGCGCGCGCCTTTACCGCCCTGGGCTTGCCGCGCGCGGTCGTCAAGGCGCAAATCCACGCCGGTGGCCGGGGCAAGGCCGGTGGTGTCAAGCTGGTCGAGAGCGCGGCGGCGGCCCGCGATTTCGCCGCCGGGCTGCTGGGTAAGCCATTGGTCACTCATCAAACCGGGCCCCAGGGACGAGTCGTGCGGCGAGTCTATGTCGAGGCCGCCAGCAATATCGCGCGCGAGCTGTATCTGGCGATGCTGGTCGATCGCAAGGCCGAAGCGATCGCGGTAATCGCCAGCACCGAGGGCGGCATGGAGATCGAGGAGGTCGCGGCCAAGACTCCCGACAAGATCCTGACCACGCTGATCGATCCGGTCATCGGGATGGCGCCCTTCGCCGCGCGCCGGATCGCTTTCGCCCTGGGCCTGCGCGACAAACAGGTCGGCCAGTTAGTCGCTCTGCTGGCTGCGATGTATCGGGCGTTCAACGAAACCGACGCCTCGCTGCTGGAGATTAATCCGCTGGTGATCACCAAAGAGGGCGCGGTGCTGTGCCTGGACGCCAAGATGTCCTTCGATGACAACGGCCTGTTCCGCCATCCTGAGATCCGCGAGCTGCGCGATCCCAACGAGGAGGATCCGACCGAGACCGAGGCCGGCAAGTACGACCTCAGCTACGTCCATCTCGACGGCAATATCGGATGCATGGTCAACGGCGCGGGATTGGCGATGGCGACCATGGACATCGTCAAGTACTATGGCGCCGAGCCGGCCAACTTCCTCGACGTGGGCGGTGGCGCCAACGCCGAGAAGGTCGCCGCGGCCTTTCGTATCCTGCTCTCGGACCCGCGCGTCAAGGGGGTTTTGATCAACATCTTCGGCGGCATCATGCGCTGTGACGTGCTGGCCCAAGGGGTGGTGGAAGCGGCTCGCCAGGTCCAGCTCAAGCTGCCGCTGGTGGTGCGGATGGAAGGGACCAACGTCGAGCAGGGCAAGCAGATTCTGAAGGATTCGGGACTGGCGGTAATTTCCGCCGCCGACATGGCCGATGCGGCGCGCCGGATCGTGGCGGCGATCGGACAGTAGGCTTTATGAGCATTCTGGTTGACAGCAACAGTCGCGTCCTGACCCAGGGAATCACCGGGGCCACGGGCCAATTCCATACCCGCGCCTGCAAGGAGTACGGCACCAAGATGGTGGCCGGGGTGGTGCCCGGCAAAGGCGGCACCGACTTCGAGGGCATCCCAATCTTCAACACCGTGGCCGACGCGGCGCGCGAGACCGGCGCCAACGTCAGCGTAATCTACGTGCCGCCGCCCTTTGCCGCCGACGCCATTATCGAGGCCGCCGACGCCGCCATCCCGCTGGTCATCTGCATCACCGAGGGGATTCCGGTGCTCGACATGGTGCGGGTCAAGCGCTATTTGCGCGACCATCCCACCCGCCTTATCGGGCCCAACTGCCCGGGCTTGATTACGCCCGGACAATGCAAGATCGGAATCATGCCCGGCTACATTCACAAACCTGGCAAGGTCGGGGTGGTTTCGCGCTCAGGCACCTTGACCTACGAGGCCGTCCATCAGCTCAGCCGGTTGGGGATCGGACAATCCACCTGCGTGGGAATCGGCGGCGATCCGATAATCGGCACCAGCCACGTCGATACGCTCAAGCTGTTCAACGCCGACCCGCAAACCGAAGCGATAATCCTGATTGGCGAGATCGGCGGCAGCGCGGAAGAAGAAGCGGCGGCGTATATTAAAGAGCATGTGCGCAAGCCGGTGGTTGCATTTATCGCCGGCCAGACTGCGCCCAAAGGGCGCCGGATGGGTCATGCCGGGGCGATTATCGCCGGCGGGCGTGGCTCGGCCGCCGACAAGATCGCCGCGCTCCAGGCGGCGGGGATCACGGTAGCCAACAGCCCGGCCGATCTCGGCTCGACAATGCAGACGGTGCTAAGCCGCAAGTAAGGAAATATGGAAAGAACTCTGGCCATTCTCAAACCCGATTCGGTCCGCCGCCATCTGATCGGACCTATCCTCAAGGCAATCGAGGACCACGGCCTGCGCCTGTGCGGGATGCGCCTGATCCATCTGACCCGCGCCCAGGCCCAGACCTTCTACGAGGTCCATAAGGCTCGTCCGTTTTACGACTCTTTGTGCGCCTACATGTCCTCGGGGCCGGTGGTCGTCGCGGTGCTCGAAGGCGAGGGCGCGATCGCGCGCTGGCGCGAGCTGATGGGCGCCACTGATCCGAAAAAAGCCGCCGCTGGCACCATCCGCCAGCAATTCGGTCTCGACGTCGAGCAAAACGCGGTCCACGGATCCGATGCTGCCGAGACCGCGGCTAATGAAATTGGTTTCTTCTTCAGCCGCCTCGATCTGGTCTAGCGTGCCGAGTCGGAAATTCGCTCAATAACCATGCGGCAACGAAAGTGCCTATTTCCGTCATGCTAAGAGGCTGTGAAGCCTTTACCTGTCATGTTGAGACGGCGAGCAATCGCGAGCCGTGTCGAAACATCTCGCGCGGCGCTCCGCTCGATTACTCAGAGTAGCCGCGGAGCGTGCCAGGGCGGGTCAAGCCGGTACGGCTTTCCGCCGCTCTTGAAGCGCTCCTCTTTGATGACTTATTTACAGAACGCCTCCCCGGTTTGAGATTTTGCGGCGGCATACGGGACCGGTCGCGATGATCGAGCGTGGTTCGCGCGCAAACCGCCGCCCGCGCCTGAGCAAGGCCAGTCAAGCCGTATCCTTCGATCTGGTATGAGCCGACCCGTGAACCGTTGCGCACGACATCGGCGAAGTTGCCGCGCAAGTCCAGTTGTCGCTACAAAGGTGTGGCACTGGCGCGGTCGGCTTGGGGCTATTGCGCGATCGCTTGCCAGAAGCCGATGTTCGCGTTTTCGAAACCCTGGAGGGTGCGATGAAACATCACAAGCGCGGGGCGGTGTTGGGGATAATCCTGAGCATAGCTGCGGTGGTCGCGGGTGCTTCACTTAGTCAAGCCGCGCATCCGGGCTCCGCCGGGCAGTCTCACAAAGCGGCAACTATCGACATCATGTCGGTTTTCGCAAAAGTACCTGGCGGGTTGCAGGGTGGTAACGTCGCGCCGATTCGGGAGCTGGTCGATCCATATCCCACTTTCAACAGCGTGGCCCTGGATGTCAAAAACGGGCTGGCCGCGATGTCGGACAACAACATGAATGGCGTCCTGGTCTACGACCTGGGCGCCGGTAGCGCCAGTGGCGGCGGGATTACTCCCTATCGCGCCCATATCCAGGGCCCCATGACTCATCTGGGCTCACCGGTGGGGGTGGTTTTCGATCCGGTCCATCGCCGTATCATCGTGGCCGACAACGATATCGCCGAGGCGATTGGCAGTTTCCCGTACGGGGCCAACGGCGACTATCCAGGGGATGCCTTGGCCGTGCCGGTGGGGGCCTACGGAATCGATATCAGCCAACGCCTGCGGCAGATGGCGGTGGCCGAGGAAGATCAGAGCATGATCATGATCTTCCGGCTGGGCGCCAAGGGTGCCGAGCCGCCGCTGCGCGAGATTCGCGGGGTCCACACCCGCATGGCCGATCCTTACGGACTATATTGGGACGATCGGCATCACGAGATCGCGGTCGCCAATCACGGCGATTGGAACCAGGGCTATTGGGATCCCGATTACAGCGGGGGCGGCCATTTCTATCCGCCTTCGATCACGGTGTTCGCCGACAATGCCAAAGGTGACAGCGCCCCAGTGCGGGTTCTTCAGGGGCCGCGCACTCGACTGAACTGGCCCCTGCAGATCGCCCTGGATCCGGTGCATGACGAAATTGCGGTAGCCAACCTGGGCGATAGCTCGGTGTTGATCTTCAAGCGCACGGCGAGGGGTGACGCGGCCCCAATCCGAGTGCTGGCGGGTCCCCACACCGGCCTGTTGTACCCTACGGGAGTGGCTTTCGATACCGTTCACAATGAGTTGTGGGTGGCCAATCTGGGCCATGAGGCGATGATCTATGACATCAACGCCCGGGGCGACGCCCGTCCCAAGCGGATCATCCGCAGCTCGCCCGCCGGCGCCGGAGTGATCGGCATGAGCCATCCCTTCAACCTGGCCTACGACTCCAGGCGTGAGCAACTGCTGGTGCGCAACTGCAACACCGACCCTCGGATCGGCATCTTCGATCGCCAGGCCAGTGGTGGCCAGTCGCCGGCGCGGATCGTGCACGGGCAACTGACCCTGCTCTCGCGCACTGGACACGGGATTGCCTACGATCCCGTGCGAGACGAGATTATTTCCAGCGAGGCGACGGCTGGAGCGATCGTGGTCTTCAAGGGCGATGCCGACGGCAATCTACGGCCGTTGCGCATCATTCAAGGGCCGCGCACCCGCCTGCATCGACCGTGGGCGGTGGCGGTTGATGAAATACATCACGAATTGGTGACGGTGGACTACCTGATGGGAGCGGTCCTAACCTTCCCGATCGACGCCAATGGCGACGTCGCGCCTATCCGAGAGATTATCGGGCCCAAGACCCAGATGGCGGCCACCGGTGGCTTGGTGGTCGACCCCGAGCGCAATCTCATTATTACCGCGAACCAGAGCCGCGGAATCATCGTTTTCAATCGCACCGACAACGGCGATGTGGCGCCGCGCGCGATCCTGCGCGGCCCCCACGCCGGCTTCATGAAGGCCGCCCAGTTGGCTATCGCCAACCATCTGATTTTTGCCACGGTCGCCGGCCATAGCGGCTACGCGCCGCGGTTCGTCCATTCCTACAATTTTGCCGCCACCGCGCCGCGCAAAGGCTGCACCGGTCCGCCCGACGTGACGCTGGAGGGGCTGGATTCGTTCATTGGGGTCTGGCGCGACACCGACAGAGGCGACGTGCCGCCACGGCACTTTATCCATGGGCCGGCAGCCGAGATGACCAGCGCCAACGGTATCGCGGTCGATGGCAAGGACGGCGAAATTTACATTACCGATTCGCTGCGCAACGGGAGCTTCGAATACCTGGTCCCCAGCTTTTTTCAACCCTAGCCTCGGCTCCAACGATCGGCGCGCGCAAGCTTTTTTGGGCATTACGCTGTGCGTGCCGACCCGCCGCCGGCAAAGCCCATATCGGGTCGGGCGAGATGAACTGCCGCAGCCCCGGCGGTTCGGTTGCCCATGTTGACTCAGTGCCACCGATGATCAACGCCATCGCCAATGGGGCGGGCCGCCATGCCCGCCCACCGCTGTGCTTCAACAGCTTTCGATACGCCTTATGAACCTCCAAGGGACAGGCGGGGTGTTGCCGGCGCGCCGCTTGGGTTACACTGAACAGCGTGGCCGGATCCGCCCCAGCCAGCCCCAAGGCTGACATTCGTGACCTCGACCTGGACGGGCTGGAGCGCGCCGTTGCAGCGACGGGGCAGCCCTCCTACCGGGGACGCCAGGTCGCGCAATGGCTTTACCAGCGAGGGGTGGAGTCGTTCGCGGCGATGACCAACCTGCCGTTGGAGCTGCGCGAATACTTAAACCAAAACTTTAAGCTATCGCCGCTACCGGCGACTGTCGTGCGCGCAGCGACTGACGGTACCCGCAAATTGCTTCTCGGCTTGGTTGACGGCCAGGCGATCGAGAGCGTGATTATCCCCGGCGCCGGCCGCACCACGCTCTGCATCTCCAGCCAGGTAGGGTGCGGCTTGGGATGCGATTTCTGCGCCACCGCCCGCATGGGTCTCAAGCGTAATCTGGCCGTGAACGAGATTGTCGGGCAGGTAATCGCGGCGCGCCGCTATTTGGAGCCGGGCGAGGGGCTGAGCAATTACGTTTTCATGGGGATGGGCGAGCCGCTGGCCAATTACGATCGGCTCATCCGCGCGCTCAAGATCATGACCGCGCCCTGGGGGATGGCGATTTCGCCGCGCCGGATCACCGTTTCCACCGTCGGCCTGGTTCCCCTGATCGAGCGCTTGCTGGCCGACAGCGCGGTCAATCTGGCGGTTTCGCTGCACGCCACCACCGACCAGAGTCGTGACCTGCTGGTGCCGATCAACCGGCGCTATCCGCTGGCGGAACTGCTTGCGGCCTGCCGCAAGCTGGATCTGGGGCGGCGGCGGATTACCTTCGAATACGTGATGCTGGCCGGAGTCAACGACAGTGACGCCGACGCGCACCGCCTGATCAAGCTGATGGCGCCGCTGCGCGCCAAGGTCAATCTGATCTGCTTCAATCCCTTTCCCGGAGTTTCCTACCAGGGCAGCTCGCGGGAGCGGCTGCAAGCCTTTCAAGCGCTGCTCGTGGAGGGTAATTTGACCGCTACCATCCGCGAAAGTCGCGGCCGCGACATCGCCGCCGCCTGCGGCCAGTTGCGGGTGGAACAAGAGCGTGCGCTGCAAGCGTAGGTCAGTTGCTCGCCGCGCCCTGACATGGATGGCGAGGAGCGATGGCTGAGACGGTTTTAGGTGTAATCGGCGGGAGCGGTTTTTATCAGATCCAAGAGCTGGAGCAAGTCGAGCAGATCGAACTCGACACTCCCTTTGGCGCCCCTTCGGACAGTTATTTTCGCGGCATCCTCAACGGCATCACGGTGGTCTTCCTCTCCCGCCACGGCCGTGGCCATCGGATTATGCCCAGCGAGATCAACTACCGCGCCAACATCCACGGGATGAAGCAGTTGGGCGTGCAGCAGCTCGTTTCGATCAGCGCGGCCGGCAGCATGCGGGAGGATCTCGCTCCAGGCGCCTTCTTTATCCCCGATCAATTTATCGACCGTACCTTTAAGCGACCGCAGACCTTCTTCGGCAACGGGATCGTCGGTCACGTTTCGATGGCTGACCCGGTCTGCCCTCACCTGGCCGGCGACGTGGCCCAGGCTTGTCGTGACGCGGGCGCCAAGGTGACCCAGGGTGGCACTTACCTGTCGATCGAAGGGCCGCAATTTTCCACCCGTGCCGAATCGCAGCTCTATCGTAGTTGGAAGGTGGACGTGATCAGCATGACCGCGGTGCAGGAGGCGCGACTGGCGCGCGAAGCGGAGCTTTGCTACGCGATTGTAGCGCTGGTTACCGATTACGACTGCTGGCATGTGAGCGAGCAGCAAGTGGATATCGGCGGGGTTATCGACGTGATGAACGCCAACGTCAACACCGCGCGCGGCGCACTAGGCAAACTGGCCGCGCGGCTGGCAGGGAGACCGCGCACGTGCAACTGCGCCAATGCGCTCAAGAACGCGATCATTACCGATCGCTCGGTTATTCCGCGCCAGACCCGCGCCGCGCTCGAGCTTCTGATTGGCAAGTACCTGTAATGTGCCCAACCCGGGTATCGCGATTGGGGACACGCCCGGCGCGAAATTTGGCGGGTCGATGGGTTCCGGCCAGCCAGCATGGCAGGGTCGAAGCGGCAGGTTTAAAAGACGACACGCCAGTCAATTCGAGGGGACGCAGGCGAGTTGAAGATTCCTGCGCCGAGGCGGGCACAGGCGTGGTGGAGTTTTCGGGCTGGGGCGGCGCACCGTCGTGAGTATCGTGGTGGTCGGCACCGTCGGCTACGACACGATCGAGACGGCCACCGGATCTCGCGAGGGGATACTGGGTGGTTCGGCAACGTACTTTGCCCTGGGCGCGGGTTTCTTTTGGCCGGTCAGCATGGTGGCCGTGGTGGGACGCGACTTTTCTCCGGACCATCGTCAATGGCTGGCCGAGCGCAACGTCGATCTGCGCAATCTGACAGTTGGTGAGGGCCCTACCTTTCGCTGGCAGGCGCGCTACGACGCGACCTTGGCGCACCGCCACACCGTAGCGGTGCAGCCCGGAGTATTCGCCAGTTACCAGCCACGCCTGCTGCCCGACCAATGTCGCGCCGACCATCTGTTTCTGGCCGGTCTGACTCCCACGATACAGGGGTCGGTGCTACGCCAGACCCATCGCCCACGCATCGTCGCCGCCGGCACGATCGAGCATTCGATCGCCGATTATCGCGCCGAATTGCTCAGCGCCCTGACGGAGTTCAATCTGCTGTTCCTCAACGAAGAAGAGGCCTTGATGCTGGCGGATGACAACAGCCTGCTGCGCGCCGGCCGTGCCCTGCTCGGCCGCGGCCCGCAAGTAGTGGTGATCACGCGTGGCGAGCACGGCCTGTGGCAATTCGGCGCCGACGGCATTTTTGTCGCACCAGCCTGGCCGCTGGAACAGACCGTCGATCCCACTGGCGCCGGCGACGCCTTTGCCGGCGCATATATGGGTTACCTGGCGCGTCAAGGCAGACTGGAGCCTGCAACCTGCCGCCCGGCTGCGGTCTATGCCAGCGTGCTCGCCTCCTTCGCGGTCGAGGACTTTGGCTGCGAGCGGCTGCGCAGCCTTACCTGGGGCGAGATCGACCAACGCTACCGCGATTACCTGGCATTGACCGACCAGCATCGGCCGCGCTGGATCGCACCCTGACGAACAGCCGCCGTGGCTTGGGTCGGGCTGGGCAGGTTGCGCAACTCAGTAATTATACGGCTTTCGCAAACATCGTACTGAATAAAAGCTCGCTTTTCCCCCGATCTTTTCTCTCCCGAGCGGGCGAAAATCCGAGCACGGGAGGAGACCGCGCGGACTTTTTCGACCGCCCGCTGGACAAGCCCGCGAGGCTCCGAAAAGATATAGCGATTTGGCGTCAGGGCTGTATGCGGGCGGCCTCGCCTGCCCGAGTGGTCCGCTGCCGGTGGGATGGGAGGACGCGGGCAAAGGAGTCAGGATGAACATCGCCATTATCGGTACCGGGTATGTAGGGTTGGTCACGGGAACCTGCTTTGCGGAAGGCGGCAACGAGGTAGTCTGCGTCGATATCGACCGCGCTCGAATCGCGGGACTGCGGGCGGGCGAGGTCCCCTTCTATGAGCCCGGGCTGCAGGAACTGGTGCGGCGCAATCAGCGCGAGGGGCGCTTGAGCTTCATGACCGAGTTGGTGCCGGCGGTGCGCCAGGCCATGATCACCTTCATTACGGTCGGTACACCGATGGACAGCTCGGGCGCGGCCGACCTCAGCGCCGTGATGGCGGTGGCGCAGGAGGTTGGCGCGGCGATCGAGGGCTACCATATCGTGGCGGTCAAGAGCACCGTGCCGGTGGGAACCGGAGACAAGGTCGAGGCTCTGGTGCGCCGTCACACCAGCGCCCACTTCGACGTCTGTTCGGTCCCGGAATTTCTCAAAGAGGGTTCCGCAATCGAAGATTTCACCCGTCCCGACCGGGTAATTATCGGCAGCCAGAGCGACCGCGCCACCGCTATTCTCAAGGAGCTGCACGAACCCTTTGTGCGCACCGACAATCCGATTCTGGTGATGGATCGGCGCTCGGCCGAGTTGTGCAAATACGCTTGCAATTCGATCCTCGCCTTGCGCATTTCGTTCATCAACGAGATCGCCAACCTGTGCGAAGCGGCCGGCGCGGAGATCAGCCACGTCCGGCGAGGCCTCAGTTCGGACCGGCGAATCGGGTCTCATTTCCTGTTTCCCGGCATCGGCTACGGCGGTTCGTGTTTTCCCAAGGACGTTCAAGCGTTGATTCACACCGCCGGCGAGTACGATCAGGAGTTCGGCCTGCTCAAGGCCGCCGAAGAGGTCAATCGGCGGCAGAAAACCTTGCTGGTCGATCGCATCAAGGCCCATTTCGGCCCCGATTTGAGCGGCCGTACCTTGGCGGTTTGGGGTTTGGCGTTCAAGCCGCGGACCGACGACATGCGCGAGGCGCCGTCGATCACGGTGATCGAGGGGTTGTTGGCGGCGGGCGCGACTATCGCCGCCCACGATCCGGAAGCGATGGACAACGCGCGCCGATACTTCGGCGAGCGCATTACCTATCACACCACCAATTACGACGCGCTGCGCGGCGCCGACGCGCTGCTCATCCTGACCGAGTGGAACGAATTCCGCCAACCCAACTTCAACCGTTTGCACGAACTGCTCAAGCAGCCGGTCATCTTCGACGGGCGCAACCTCTACGATCCGGCCCTGATGCGCGCGCTCAATTTCTCCTACTATTCCGTGGGGCGGCGCCCGGTCTAAGGAGCACGATGGCAATTTTGGTCACCGGTGGCGCCGGATTTATCGGTTCGCACACGGTCGACGCGCTGGTCGCGCGCGGAGAAGAGGTGGCGGTGCTCGACAATCTGTCCACGGGCAAACGCGCCAATCTGAATCCGCGCGCGCGCTTCTATCACGCCGACCTGCGCGATCCGGACGCGCTGGCCGCGGTGCTGGCGCGCGAGCGGCCCGCGGTGCTTTTCCATTTCGCGGCCCAGATGGACGTGCGCCGCTCGGTTGCCGATCCTGCCTTCGACGCCCAGGTCAACCTGGTTGGGATGCTTCAACTGATGGAGGCGGCGCGCGGTCACGGCCTGAAGCAGGTGATCTTTTCTTCCACCGGCGGCGCCATCTATGGCGAGCAGCTCCGGTTTCCCTGTGACGAAACCCATCCCTGCCATCCGCTCAGCCCCTACGGTATCGCCAAGCTGGCCACCGAGCATTACCTCGAGTTCTATCGGGTCGAATATGGGATTAATTTTACCGCGCTGCGCTACGCCAATGTTTATGGCCCGCGCCAGGATCCCCATGGTGAAGCGGGGGTGGTGGCGATTTTCTGTGGCCGCCTGCTGGCGGGCCAGCCCTGCGCGATTTACGGCGACGGCGGCCAGACCCGTGACTACGTTTATGTTGGCGACGTGGTACGCGCCAATCTGGCGGCGCTGGATGCTGCCCCTGCCGGCAGCTTCAACGTCGGTACCGGAGTCGAGACCGACGTCAATCGGCTCTACTCGATGGTGGCGGCGCTGGCGGGAAGTGACGCGGCCCCGCTCCATGCCCCGGCTCGGCCGGGGGAGCAGCGACGCTCGGTGATCGACGCGGGCCGAGCGCGGCGGGAGCTGGGATGGGAGCCGCGAACCAGCCTAGCGGAGGGTTTGCGCGAAACTTTGGAATATTTCCGCTGCCAGCCGCTGGCGCCGGGTAGTGCGGCGCGCTCTTAGCTGTCAAAATGAGGCGGATCTAATAGGGGCGTGCCTGGCGCCGGAGCCTGCGCACGAAACTTTCGGATTGGTTGGGACGCGGGCAGATTCTTAGATGACCAAGAGCGAGCTGCTGCGCAATTTTTCCATCATCGCGCACATCGACCACGGTAAATCCACCTTGGCGGATCGTCTGCTCGAGCGCACCGGCGCGCTCAGCCAGCGCGAAAGCCGCGAGCAGTATCTGGACTCGATGGACCTGGAGCGCGAACGCGGCATTACCATCAAGGCCCGCGCGGTGCGCCTGAGCTACCAGGCGCGCGATGGCCAGGCTTATACGCTCAATCTCATCGATACTCCCGGCCATGTCGATTTCGCCTACGAGGTCTCCCGCAGTCTGGCTGCCTGCGAAGGGGCCTTGCTGGTGGTCGATGCCAGCCAGGGGGTGGAGGCGCAAACGCTGGCCAATGTCTATCTGGCCTTGGATAACGGCCTGGAAATCGTGCCGGTGATCAACAAGATCGATCTGCCCGGGGCCGATGTCGAACGGACCAAGCGCCAGATCGAAGAGGTCATTGGGTTGGACGCTTCCGAGGCGATCCTGACCAGCGCCAAAGAGGGGGTGGGAATCGAGGATGTGCTGGAAGCGGTGGTCCATCGCTTTCCGCCTCCGCCCGACCGCCATCAGGCACCCTTGCGCGCCTTGATCTTCGATAGCTGGTACGATCCTTACGAAGGGGCGATTAGCTTGGTTCGAGTCGTGGACGGCGAACTGAAAAAGGGCGCCCGCATTCGTCTCATGGGAACCGCCAAGGAGGGCGAGGTCAGCCGCCTGTCCTATTTCACGCCTCACGAACTGGCGACCGAGGCGCTGGGCTGCGGCGAGGTCGGAATGGTGGTGGCGGGAATCAAGACCGTCGCCGATATGCGGGTCGGCGACACCTTGACCGATGCGCTCAATCCCGCGGCCAGCGCGTTGGCGGGCTTTAAAGAGCTCAAGCCGATGGTCTTTGCCGGACTTTATCCAACCGAGGCCAACCAGTACGGCGCGCTGCGCGACGCGATCGAGAAGCTCAAATTGAATGACGCCAGCTTGATTGTCGAGCCGGAAACCTCCCAAGCCCTGGGCTTCGGCTTTCGCGCCGGGTTTCTAGGCCTGCTGCACATGGAGATCGCCCAGGAGCGGCTGGAGCGCGAGTTCGGGCTGGACTTGATTATCACCGCACCCACCGTGGCCTACCGGGTGGTATTGGCCAACGGCGAGCGGCTGATGATCGATAATCCGGCTCATCTGCCCGACGAAGGACAAATCGAAGCGATCGAGGAGCCCTTTATCCTGGCCGCGATCCACATGCCAGACGAGTTCGTGGGTGCGGTGATCGGTCTGTGCGAGGATAAGCGCGGAGTGCAGCACGATCTGCGCTACCTTGGGGTCAATCGCGTAATCCTGCGCTACGAGCTGCCACTGGCCGAGATCGTGTTCGATTTTTACGATCGGCTTAAATCCGTAAGCCGCGGCTATGCTTCCCTGGACTATGAATTTCTGGACTTCCGCCCCGAACCTCTGGTTAAACTCGACATACGAATCAATGGCGAGCTGATCGACGCTTTGTCGATCATCGTGCACCGGGATAAAGCCTACGAACGAGGACGGGCGCTGTGCCAGAAGATGCGCGAGGTGATTCCCCGCCAGATGTTCGAGGTCGCCATCCAAGCCGCGATCGGGGCCAAGGTAATCGCCCGCGAAACGGTCAAGCCGCTGCGCAAAAACGTCACCGCCAAGTGCTACGGCGGTGACATTACTCGCAAACGCAAGCTGCTGGAGAAACAGAAAGAAGGCAAGAAGCGAATGAAGCAAGTTGGACGGGTCGAGATTCCCCAGGAGGCCTTCCTCGCCTTGCTCAAGGTGGGAGAATAGTCGTCGTGGCTGGACCGTTGCACAATCCCGCGACCCCCGCCCAGGGGCTTCAGTACGAACCGCCGCCGCGAGCCAAATCGGCGGTGCGCGAGTACGCCGAGGCGCTGGTTATCGCCATCGCCCTGGCCCTGGTCATCCGGACCTTTCTGGTCCAGGCGTATAAGATTCCCTCAGGCTCGATGGAGCCCACCTTGCTCATCGGCGATCATATTTTAGTCAACAAACTGGCCTACGGCCTGCGCCTGCCCGATTCGCTTTTCGGCCTCGAACCTCTGGCCGGCACGATCCCCTACGGCAATTATCTGCTGCGATTCGAGCCGATCCATCGGGGCGATGTCATCGTGTTTGTGTTTCCGCCCGATCCAACCAAGGATTTCATCAAGCGAGTAGTCGCGCTGGCCGGCGACACCGTGGAGATCCGTGGCACGTCGGTGATCCTCAACGGCAAGCCGGTGAGTCAACCTCACGCCTACTACGAGCCGGGCACCGATCGCAGCGCGATGATCGCGCCGCGCGACCATTACGGGCCGGTGACAGTGCCAAAGGACAGGATCTTCGTCATGGGAGACAATCGCGATCGCAGTTACGACAGTCGCTTTTGGGGCTTCGTGCCCGACCGCAACGTCGAAGGGAGGGCGGTCGTAATATACTGGTCGTGGGACTCCGAGAGTTCCTCCTGGCTGCCGATCCGCTGGAGCCGTTTCGGCAAACTTATTCATTAGGCCTTACACAGGGAGAAGGGCGTGGGCGAGGATGGCGGCAACGCAGTGACCAATCGGATCGAGGCGCTTTTAACCCAACTCAACTCGCGTTTCGAGTTGGTGGTGGAAGTAGCTGGCGACTTTGGCGGGCGGCTGGATCAGTTGCGTGGGGAAATGGTCTCCCAGTTTGCCGAGGTCGGGCGGCAGGTCCGCTTTCTTGCCGACCGCATCGGCGACAATCAGAGCGGCCTTGAGTCGATGCGCGGGGAGTTCGCGCTCGAGATGGTTCGCCTCAACGAGGCGCTGGGTGCGGCCCGTATCCAGCTCAAGCAGGACCTGAACGGAATCGAGGAATTGCGCCGGGCGGTCCACGAGCTAGGCGCGGCGCGGCCAGCGGCCGATTTGAGCCGCGCGCTGGAGGAGGCTCGCCGCAAATTAAGCGAAGATCTGGACAAGCGCGCGGTCGAATTGCGCCGCGAAATCGGCGTCCGGCTGGATCAGTTGACCCGTGCCCTGAGCGGGGAGCGAGGCGCGAGCACCGATCGCAAAGGTGCGTTGAGCGTTGCCGACGGCGCGGTGGGAGATTTGCAGAACGAGGTCAAATTGACCAACAAGAGCTTGGCCAACCTGCTGAAGAAATTCGACCGCTTCGACGATCGGCTGACGGTCCAAATCAAGGATCAAGACCAGCGCTTGCGTAAACTGGAGCGGCGGGCCAAGGCCTGATTGCCGTCTCAGCCCCTCCTCCGGGCGATGGCGGAGGAAGGACCGCAGCGGCTGGCGCGATACTCCGGCGTGCGCGGGAATTCGGCGCCTAATCCTCCTTGCTCGGCGGCGCAGGCCCCGACTCGGCCTCTGGTGGTTGCGCTTGCTCGACTTGAACCGCGTGGTGCGGTCCCGGCTCCTGCGACTGGGCGGGCCCCTGTTCGGCGGCTTGTCCGTCGGCCTCGGCCTGTGGATGAGCCGTTGTGGAAGAATCGAGACTCTCTTCAGCCTGCTCATTCAGGCGCCGCGTTTCAGCCATTTCGATCTGCTGCTCGACCTCGCGCAACTCGCTCAGGTCGGGCAGGCTGTCGAGATCCTTGAGGCCGAAGGTCTCCAGGAACTCGGCCGTGGTCGCGTAGAGCTGGGGGCGTCCTGGCGCCTCTTTACGTCCGACCACCCGAATCAGCCGGCGCTCCAACAGACTGTCGAGCACGGCGCCGCTGTCCACTCCGCGTAGCTGTTCGATTTCCGGACGGGTAATCGGCTGGCGATAAGCGATGATCGCGACGGTTTCCAAAATCGGGCGCGACAGGCGCGGCGGGCGTGCCGCCAGCAGCTTGCGCACCGCCGCCGCATGGGCCTTGGCGGTGCGCAATTGATAACCACCTGCGACCTCCGCCAGCACGATCCCGCGCCCTTCGCGATTGCAATCGGCAGCCAGTTCGGCCAGGGCCTGGCGCAAGGCCTCCTTGGGCACTTCGTCCAGCACCGCGGCCAAGCGGTTGAGCGACAGCGGTTCCCCGGCCGCAAACAGCAGACTCTCCACCACCGCCTTCAAATTGTCATCCACCGCGCGCGCCTTACTCCTTGGGTGGGTTGTGGGCCAGCCAGATTGGCCCGAACGCTTGTTCCTGCCACACCTGCACTTGGGTGCGCCGGATCAGTTCCAACAAAGCCAAAAAATAGGCCACCACCAGCGGCCGATCGCCAAGATCCTCGAACAGCGCGGTAAATTCCAGGCGCGGATTGCGCTCCAGGATCGCCAGGATCGCCGGGATACATTGGGCCACCGGAATATCGCGCAATTTAAGCTCGCGCGTACCCTTCTGTTCGAGCCGGCGCAGCACGGCGCGCAAAGCCTCGATCAAGTCGAAAATCGAGACCTGGTAAGTCGTGGCTGAAGGCGGTTCGTCGGGCACCTTTTCCCCGACTGTGGCGAACACGTCTCGCCCGAGCAGCGGGCGCTCTCCGAGCTTGAAGGCGGCTTCCCGATAGCGTTGGTATTCCAGCAAGCGGGTGATCAGGTCCTGCTTGAGTTCGTCAGCCTCGTCCTCGTCGGCCGGGCCCTGATGGGGCAGCAGGGCGAAGGACTTGATCAGCAAAAGCGTGGCTGCCATCACCAGGTACTCGCCGGCCACGTCGAGGTTGAGCGAATCCAACAACTCCAGGTACTCCAGATACTGCTCGGTGACCACGCTGGCGGTCACTTCCTGCGGATCGAGTTCGTTGCGCTTGATTAGATGGAGCAACAGATCAAGCGGCCCCTCGAAGACCGGTAGGCGAAACCAGCGCCCGCTATCGGGCGGATTGGTGGGGTGGTCCGTGCTCACAGCAAAATCCTGGTGACCGCTCCAATGATCGGATCGATCACGCGATTAAAGAAATCGGTATAGAGCAGCACAAAGAGCAGGAGCATGCCATAGGGTTCGAGACGGGCGAACTTGCGAGCCATCGCCAGCGGTAGCAGACCAACCAGGACCCGGCCGCCGTCCAGTGGCAACAGCGGAAAGAGGTTGAAAACCCCCAGCGCCACGTTGACGATCACCGACGCTCGCAGCATCAGAATCAAGGGTACCATCACCGCGCGCGAGCTATCGGGTCCCAAGTGGGCGGCCAGATAGCGCGCTCCGATCCCGCTTAGCGTGGCCAACACCAGATTGGTCAGCGGTCCCGCCACCGCCACCGCGATCATGTCGCGACGCGGATTGCGCAAGTGGCGAAAATCCACCGGGACCGGTTTGGCGTAACCGAACACCGGCAAATGTACCGCCATCAGCAGGATAGGCAGGATCACGGTACCGAAAGGATCGATGTGGGAAAGCGGGTTGAGGGTCAGGCGCCCGGCGCGCTGGGCGGTATCGTCCCCCAGCCGCTGGGCTACCACCCCGTGCATCACTTCGTGCAGAACGATCGAAAACAACGTGGGCAGGGCCCAGATCGACAGTTCCACGACAAAACGAGAAAGATCGAACGATGCCATCGGGGTTAAGACGATACCTTATCCAGCCGAGCGCGCGGATGAAAGCTGCGGTGTGTTTTGCGCAGATGGGCGGTGCTCAGATGGGTATAAATCTGGGTGGTCGAAATGTCGCTATGCCCGAGCATCTCCTGGACCGCGCGCAAATCGGCGCCGTTCTGGAGCAGGTGGCTGGCGAAGGAATGGCGCAGCATGTGAGGATGGACCCGCAATTCACGCGGCAGCCTGGCCGCCCAGTTGTTGAGATTTTTGAAAAATGCCTGGCGGGTCAGCGGCCGGCCGGCGCGGCCCACGAACAGAAACGGGCTGTGGCGTTGCTTGAGCAACAGCGCGCGTGCGCTTGCCAGATAATAGGCCAAGGCCTGCCGGGCGCGCTCACCGAAAGGTACCAAGCGCTCCTTGGATCCTTTGCCCACAACCGCCAGCAGCCCGCTTTGCGCATCGAGCGCGGCCAGCGGCAGCCCGACCAGTTCCGACACCCGCAGGCCGCTGCCGTATGCCAGCTCCAGCATCGCCCGGTCGCGCGCTCCGCGCGGGGTAGCGAGGTCGATTACGCCAATCAAAGCCTCGATCTGCGATGCGTTCAGGGTCCGCGGCAACGGCCGCACCGCCGGCCCCAGCTTAATCTCGAGGGTCGGGTCCTGCTCCAGAATGCCCTCCTGCAGCCATCCCTTGATCAGGTTGCGAATTGTGGCCAGATGGCGGCGTTGGCTGGTGCGACCCAAGCCCTGTTCGGCCAGCGCTTCCAGGTAGTCGAGCATCGCCAATGCGCTCAGTTGCGCGGGGGCAACCCCGCGCTCGCGGCAAAAGGCGCTGAAGCGCTTGAGGTCTTGCCGGTAGGCTTCCAGCGTATTGTCGGCAAGCCCGCGCTCGACTCGCAAACCTTCCAGATGGCGGTCGGTTGCCTGCTCCCACTGCTCAGCCAGGTTCATGAAGTCGGCTCCGTAACAATCTCGGCTGGAGCTTCCGGATCCAGAGCGGCGAGCAGGGCAGTGCGAATCCGCTGCAAGCGCGCGGGCTCGGTAATCTTGCCGCCGTTCTGCGGGCTTACATAAAACACGTCCAACGCTAGATCGGCGTTGGTGGAAATACGCGCCAGATGAATCTCCAGCCCCAGTTCCGACAAGCAATGGGTGATGGTAAACAGCAGACCGACCCGGTCCTGGGTGAAGACGTCGATTACCGTGTGGCGGTCGGAGATGGCGTTGTCGATCGTGACTTCGGTCGCCACTCGCGAGACAAACCGCCGCGCGCCCACGGCGGCGGGGTGGGCGCGCGCCACCAGCTCGTCGATCGGCATCCCGCCAAACAACACCGCCTGCAGCTCGCGCTCGATTCGCAGCCAGCGCTCTTCTTCCATTGCCATCACGGCGCCGCCGCCCAGATGCGAGAGGCGAAAGCTGTCCAGCACGATGCCGTCGGAGCGGGTGGTGATGCGCGCGGACAAGATGTTGAGACTGTTAGCCGTCAGGACGCCCGCAATCTTCGAAAACAGCCCGTGCTGGTCGCGCGTGACCACGGTGAATTCGCTGAACTCGCGATCGGGGAAATGGCGTTGATGGCAAATCAGGGCCTCCTCGCGCAGCCGCTGCATGAGGTTCAGATGCAGGGGCACATCCTGGCGCGGGGTGATGAGGAAGTATCGGTCGGGCATCTGGAGCAGAAAGTCCTCCAGCTCGCGACTGCCGGCGAGCTGGGTGCGCAGCTCGTCCTTGGCCAACTGGACCTCGCGCGCGGGATCGACCGCCTCGCGGTCGCCCTGTTCCAGTAACTTGAGCGCCTGCATGTAGAGATCGCTCAGCAGCAGATCGCGCCAGTTGGTGTAAACCTTGGGCGCCACCGCCCGCATGTCGGCGAAGGTCATCAGGTAGAGCTCTTTGAGTCGATCGATAGAGCCCACGGTGCGGGTAAATTCCGCTACCGATTGATGGTCGTCGAGGTCGCGCTTTTGCGCGACCTCGGACATGTAAAGGTGATGGCGGACCAGAAACACGACGGTATCTACCTCCGCCGGCGCGATCCCCAGCCGCTGCGCGACCTCGCGTGCCAAAAGCGCGCCGCGCTCGTGATGGTCGTGGCCGTGCCCCTTTCCGATGTCATGCAGAAGCAAGGCCAGATAGACCAGCGCGACCGTATCCAGCTCGCGCGCCACCTCGGTCAGCAGCGGCAGGGTGGTCTTAGAGTCGCCCGCGCGCAGCCGCTCAAGTTCCCGAATCGCGATGAGCGAATGCCGATCGACGGTGTAGATGTGATACAGGTCGTGCAAAACCCGGGCGTAGAGATTGCCAAACTCGGGAATCAACGCGCCTAGCACCCCCGCCCGATGCATCGCTTCCAGCGTGTCGGCCACGCGCTGGCCGCCTTGCAGGATAGCGATGAGGGCCGCGCCAAAGCGCGGGTCGGAGCGAGCCGTGTCGTCGATCAGGCTCAGGCTGTCGCGTACCATCTGGTAGGTGCTGCCCGACAGCTCGACTCCGTGGGCCTGGCAATCGGCGTAGATAGTCACCAGGTTGAGTGGATCGCGGCGAAAGAAGTCGCCCTGGGCCACCGCCAAGAGCTTTTTCTGAATCAGTACCCCAGGGCGAATCTGGCGCGCCAGGCCGCGCCGGAAGAAGCCCGTATCGGGCTCTTCGGTCACGCGCGCGATCAGCCCCTCGGCGAACATGTGGATCACGCTGGCCTGCTGGTAGTAAGCCTGCATCAGGGCCGCGCTGGCGCTCAACCCCGGGCCGGCGCTGAAGCCAAGCACGGGTGCCAGGTCCTCCTGGTATTGGAAGGTGAGCTGATCGGTGTGGCGGCCGCTGGCAAAGTGCAACGAATTGCGCAGGCGCCACAAAAAATCGCGCGCCGCCAGCACCTCGTCCAATTCGGCTTGGCTGACGACCGCCTTCTGTACCAATTCCTCCAGCGCGCGGACCTTGTACTTTACCTTGGCCAGCCAGAGCGCGGTGTGGAGATCGCGCAGACCGCCTTCGCCTTCCTTGAGTTGGGGTTCAAGCAGGTAGATGGTATCGCCGTAACGAGCCTGGCGCTGGCGGCTCTCTTCCAGTTTGGCCTTGAAGAACTTCCCCTGATTGCGATTTAGGATGTCGTCGTTGAGGGCCCGGTTGAAGTCCTCCAGCAGGCGCGCGTCGCCGGCCAGATAGCGGCAATCCAGCAGCGCGGTTTTTTCCTTCAAATCGCTCTCGGCGATCCGCACGCATTCGCGTACGTTGCGCACCGCATGCCCGACCGCCAAACCGGCGTCCCACAGCGCATGCAGAATCGTCTCGGCCACAATCTCCACGTATGGTCCGGGCTTCCATTCGTGCAAAAACAAAAGGTCAATATCCGAGCAAGGATTGAGTTCAGCGCGCCCGTAGCCGCCGCGGGCGAACACCGCCATGCGCTGGGTCAGGCGGGGAAAACGGCCGCGATACTGGGCTTCACCGTGGGCACACAAAGCGCGCAGGATGACATCCATAGCGCCACTCAACGCGGCGACGATTTCGCTGCCGCTGGCGCCGGCGAAATGGCGTTCCTTAAGCCCATCGCGCGCCCTTTGCCAGCGCCGGCTTACGACCTCACCCGGGCGTTCGTGCCTGATGGCTTCGAGCAGCTCGGCCTCATTCAGGAGCCAGGCCGCTGGTGCGCCTGCGAAATCGAGGGAATGTTCGGAGTCTTGCTTCACAACGCCCCGGCGCTGAGGTTTTGATTGAGATAACGCACGATGGTCTCCGCCAGTCCGTTAACCAAAGCCTGCTGGTAGGCGGGGTCCATCAAGCGCGCGGTCTCACGCGGGTTGGAGAGAAAGCCGCCCTCCACCAACACCGCCGGCATCGCCGCCCCCACCAGGACGTAAAAGGGCCCGCGATGGGCCCCCAAGCCGTGAATCTCGGGGCCAAATTGAGCCCGAAGCTGGTCCACCGTCGCCGCTTCCATTTCAGCGGCCAGGGTTGAGGACTGATCGGCTTTATATTCCTGGCGCAGGTCGCTCAAAATGTAATCGAGCCCACCATCGGCGGGCAGCGCGCTGCCCTGGCTTCGGTTCTCCATCCGCGCCAGGCGCAGGGTCGCTCGGTCGGTGGTGTTGTTGAGGTAGTATACCTGAAGCCCGGCCGCACTGGGATTGGGGCTCCAGTTCAGATGGATGGAGACGAACAGGTCGGCGCCGGCGCGATCGGCGAGCGCAGTGCGAGCGGGCAGAGTGAGATAACGGTCATCGTCGCGGGTAAGCAAGGTGCGCACGCCGCGCTGATTGAGCGCGACGGCCAGCTTGCGAGCCAAAGTCAGAGTGAGGTCCTTTTCGAGCAGGCCGTTGGCGGCGCGGGTGCCGGGATCGAAGCCGCCATGGCCGGGATCGATAACGACCAGCGGCGCGCCGCTGCCCTCCGCCGCCGACCCGCCGGCGCGCTCAAGCGCGCCGGCGGGGGTCAGCCTCAGGTGGCTCAGGGCTGCCGCCAGATCGAGTCCACCATTGGCGGGTGCCAGTGCCACCAACAGATGGTCGCCGCGCAGCCCGGCCGCATAGTCGCACTCACCGCGCACCTCCAGCTCGATTTCGCTCCCCTCCGTGGCTTGGATCGTGCGCAAGGCGCTTAACGGCGCCGGTTCGGCGCCGAAGAGAGGTCGCACGGGCAGGGCGAGCACGACCTGGGGAAGGGTGATGCGAAGCTGCCCATGGGCGCGGGACAGGTGCCAGTGGGCGGGCGCGCTCAGGACGAAGTCGAGCAGGACGGCGGACTTAACTTGATGGGCATGCACGGCGCGCAGGGTGATGGTCGCGCAGGCGGGGGTGGGGCTGGCCATGGCCAGTCCCAACCCCGCCAGAAGCAAGGGGAGAAGCGCCTTTGGGGCGCTTTTCCCCTTGCTCCTGCCTGCTCTGCCATCTCCCATCCCCACCCCTCCTCCCGCGTGCTCGTGGTCGAGGCTTCAGCCCCCGCGCGGTGCCAGCATTTTAACCAGCCGCGCCAGTTCGTTCAGGGCATCAAGCGGCGTGAGCGCCTCGGGCGTGGTTTGGCGCAGCTCCGCCAGCACCCGCTCTTCGGCGCTGGAAAACAGTCCCAGTTGCCGTCCCGTGCTGGTGGAGCGTCGCTCGCGAGCCAGTCGGGCTCGCCCGTCGGCGTCCAATTCGCTGTTTTCCAGATTGGCCAGAATCTCGCCGGCGCGCTCAATCACGGCCGCGGGCAGACCAGCCAGCCGCGCTACTTCCAGACCGTAGCTGCGGCTAGCTGCGCCCTCGGTGACTCGGCGCAGGAAGATGACCTCGCCATTCCATTCGCGCACCGCCATGCAGAGATTCTTGACCCGCGGCCGCTCCCGCGCAAGGTCGGTGAGTTCGTGAAAATGGGTCGCGAACAGCACCTTGGCCTGGGTATGGTCGTGCAGATATTCGGCCACCGACCAGGCGATCGCCAAGCCGTCGAAGGTGCTGGTGCCGCGCCCGACCTCGTCGAGCAGAAGCAGGCTGCGCGGGCTGAGTCCCGCCAGCAGGCGCCCAGTTTCGCGCATCTCGACCATGAAGGTGGATTCGCCACGCCGCAGATCGTCGCGTGCGCCGATCCGGGTGAAGAGGCGATCCACCACCCCGATGCGGGCCTGGCTGGCGGGGACGAAGCTGCCGGCGTGGGCCATGATGACGATCAGCGCCACTTGGCGCAGATAGGTTGATTTGCCCGCCATGTTGGGGCCGGTAATTAGCAGAAGCTGGCGCGTGGCCGGATCGAGCTCGACGTCGTTGGGGACGAATTCGCCCCGATGCAGCCCGGCTTCGAGCACCGGGTGGCGGCCATCACGAATCGTGAGCGCGGCCTCGGAGTTCATCAGCGGTCGCACATAGCCCCGTCGCCGAGCCACCTGGGCCAGCGACATCAGGGCGTCCAATTCGCTCACCGCCTCCGCGCTGCGTTTGAGGCGCGCTCGTACCGCCACGATTTCGCGCAACAGCTTGAAGAACAGCTCGCTTTCCAGCTCCTTCAGCCCCGCTTCGGCGCTCAGGATCTTGCCCTCGAGATCCTTCAGCTCGGGGGTGGTAAAGCGTTCGGCCCCGACCAGCGTCTGCTTGCGTTCGTAATCCGTGGGCACGCGCTCCAGATGGGCTTTGGTCACTTCCAGGTAGTAGCCGAAGACCTGGTTGTAGCGCACCTTGAGCGATGCAATACCGCTGCGCTCGCGCTCGCGCGCCTCCACGGCCGCGATAACACCGCGCGCGTCGGTGCTGAGCGCTCGCAATTCATCGACACGCGGGTCGAAGCCAGCCCGTATCACGTTACCCTCGCGCAGATTGAGCGGCGGTGCATCGGCGATTGCGGCTTCGATTTGTTCCGCCAGCTCGGGAATAGGATCCAACGCCTGAGCCAGGCGGATTATCTCCTCTGAAGAGAAATTGATGCAGGCCTGCTTGAGATCGGCTACCGCGCGCAGGGCCTGAGCCAGCTTGAGGCAATCGCGCGGACCCGCGCTCAAGCTGGCGATACGTCCCACCAGTCGTTCCAGATCGCCGATCGTACCCATCGCAGTCAACGCATCGTCCCCCAAATCGGCCTCGAACAACTCTTCGACCGCGTCCTGGCGGCGCGTGATGGCGACCAGATCGAGCAGCGGATACAGCAACCAGGTGGCCAGCACGCGCGCTCCCGCGGCAGTGCGGGTTTCGTCCAGCACCGCGAGCAGTGAGCCGGTCCGGCTGCCGTCGCTGGAGCGGATCAATTCCAGATGGGCGCGGCTGGTTTCGTCGACCTCCAGATACTCGCTGGCCGTATATCGCCGCGGTGCGCCGAGATGAGAGAGCTCCTGACCGAAGGTCTGCTCCAGATAGAGCAGCGCCGCGGCAGCGGCTTGGCCTAGATGAAGCGGGTCGAGCCCGGCTCGATCCCCGGCGCCAACCCGACGTGCCAGAACCTGGTCGATGCGGTCGGCGCTTAGCTCCTCAGCTTGGAGGCGGCTTAGCGGAAAACCGGCGAGCTGGTCGGCTAAAGCTGATCCGACCGACGGGGCGAGAACGATTTCGCGCGCCGTCAATCGCTTCAGTTCCTCAACCAGGCTTGAAGGGTTGGTGAAATCGGTAATTTTGAATTCCCCGGTGGAGACATCGATCGAGGCCAGCGCGAGGCGTTCATTGGCCGATGCTATCGCGCATAGATAGCTTTTTTCGTCGGTGTTCAGCACCAACTCGTCGTTGACGGTGCCCGGGGTGATGACGCGCACCAGTTGGCGCGCCATCAAGCCGCGCGTGCCCGAGGTCGGGGTCTGTTCGCAGATCGCGACCTTGCGCCCGGCCTTGAGCAGCTTGGCGATATAGGGTTGCGCCGAATGGTAAGGCACGCCGCACAGCGGTGCGCCTTCGCGCGAGCGCGCGGTCAGTTGAATGTCGAGGATGCGTGAGGCCACTTCGGCGTCCTCGAAAAACATCTCGTAGAAATCGCCGAGGCGAAAAAATAGGATGGCGTCGGGAACCTTCTCCTTGATTCCCAGATACTGCGCCATCACGCCTGTGGACTTTGCGGCCACGCTGGCGGCAACGATAGCCGCCGCCGCGCCCCCGCGCAAAGCAGGTCTCCGACGGGTGTGGCGCGCGCGGCTTGCTTTCCGGACGAGCCCCATTATTGTGGGCCACATCGAACGCCCGCTCCGAGCGGCGTGATGCATCCCGGAGGATCGCTACCGATGTCCCAACTCAAAGTGAGCTTCGCCTGCGGGCTTTACGACCGGATGTTGGCGCTGTACACGGGCGAGGTCCGGCCGGTCGGTATCGATCTGAATTTTCTGGCGATCGATTCGCCGCGTGACATTTTCGATCGCATGGGCGGCGGGCTGGAATTCGATGCCTGCGAAATGTCCAGTTCCGAGTACATCAGCCGCTTGGCCGGCGGCGATTGTCCATTGGTCGCGATTCCGGTCTTCCCCTCGCGGGTCTTTCGCCACAGCTTTATCTGCGTCAATCGCAAGGCCGGCATCAGAACCGCCAAGGATCTGGAGGGCAAGCGGGTTGGGGTGCCGCTGTACACGATGACGGCGGCGGTGTTTATTCGCGGCCTGCTGCAGCACGAATACGGGGTGGACCTGTCGCGGATCCAGTGGGTGCAGGGCGCGATCAACAACGTCGGTGCCCACGGCAGCCCCTCCGCGCCGCCGCTGCTGCGCCCGGTCCGGATCGAGATCAACGACAGCGGCAAGTCGCTCAACCAACTGCTGGTCGAGGGCAAGATCGACGCCGTCGCCGGGACCAGCGTGCCAGCCGCAATCCGCGACAATCCCGACATCGTGCGCCTGTTCCCCGACTATCGCGAGGTCGAAAAGCAGTATTACAAACGCACCGGGATCTTTCCGATCATGCATCTGGTGGTGATTCGGCGCGAGCTCTACGAGCAGCATCGCTTCGTCGCGTCCAGCCTGTACGACGCGATGTTGGAGGCGAAAAATATCGCGCTTTCCAAAATGCGCTACGCCGGCGCGACGCGCTACATGCTGCCTTGGCTGTCCGACGATCTGCAGGAGAGCGACCGGGTATTCGGTTCCGATCCCTGGCCCTACGGGATCGAGGCCAATCGGCCGACCCTCGAAGCCCTGGTGACTTATCTGACGGAGCAGGGATTGATCGCACGACCGCTCCCGCTCGAGCAGATCTTCGTGCCAACCTACGGCCTGCGCCAGGAGGGTTTGTAAGCGCGACGAGCGCCTTCGTGCCGGCGAGGGCGCCCGACGTCACTCGCTTAGCGCGACTCCAACCGGCTCAGCCTGGGAGACGAGATAACCCGGTCGGGGCGGAGATAATGGCTGGGGACGAGGCTTTCGCCGCTGCCGCCTGGGGGTTGCCAGTACAGATGCATCGAGGCGCCGCCCCAGATGTTGCGTTGGCCGATCAGGATCGAATGCCAGCCCGCGCTCATTAAAATCTCGCCCTCGTCTGCCAGCCTGGTTACGTCACCCGGATCGCGAATCACCGGCTTGCCGTCGATGGAAAGCCAGCCCGCGTCGTCGGCGGTAACCAGGAAACGATAGCGGCCCGCTACGGGAGCGAAAATCGAACCCTCCCAGGTGACGCACGAAGGATAGGGCAGCGATCCCAACGCGACGATGCTGTCGAAGGCGATTTGCCGATCCACGCGCACGATATGGGGCGGGAACTGGCCGGGATCCAAGCCCTCATAATAGCGCCCCAACAGACCGTAAGGTCGCTTGAGATTGGGGCGCATGAAGAGGCTGCCGAACAGCGGCGGAATGAACATTGCAACCAGGGCCAGCGCGCCCGCGCGCAGCGGCCAGCGTGATGGCGTGGCGCTGGCCGCCAGCTTCTGCCACAGCAGCCAGCCCATCGTTAGCCACAGGCCCAGAAGAGGGAAAAGCTGGAGCGCGCCGGGCAGACCAGCCAGCTTGCCCAAGTTGAAGGCGACGGCGTCGCCCACGATAGGCGGACCGCCGAAATAGGGGCCCTTGTTGAAGGCCAGGTCACCGCGCAAATACGCGGGCCACAGGAAATAGCGCAACGGATTGTCGTATTCGTAGGGCAGATGGGGATCGATCGAGGTCGCCATCAACATGAAAAATACCGATAGCAGGGCCAGGGCGGCCCATGGATAATCGAACACGGCCGGCAAGGCGATCATCACCAGGACCATGAAGGGCAGGGCGGAGATCATATGGCGCGGTCCGGTCGCAGTGCCGCCGCCCCAATACACCACTGAATCGCCATAGGAGCCGTTGAACAGGACAAAGCCCAGGATCATGACCGCCATTGCGATGAACTCGGCGCGCCAGGCTCGCATTCGCCAGCAGTAGAGCAATGCCGGAATGACCAGCAGCATCACCGGGTTGCAGAAGAACAAGCCCCGCTGCGCCCCGAACAGCACGTTCCAAAGAATCGACCAATGAGGATAGGTGACGCCGGCGAAGCCGACTTTTTGCGCGGCAAAGCGGTCGCTGCCCGGCAGCATGTAGGCCTCGTAGCTGAGGAAGAAGGGGTTGCCGAAAGCCAGGTAATCGTAGGTTGCCAGCAGCAGCGCCATCGCCCCGGCCGCGGCGGAAAAGACACCGATTTTGCGCCAGTCGCGCAATTTCCACAAAGCGTAAAAGCCCACTACCGCGGCCAAGATTGCGGTGGGGTAGTCACACAGCACGGACCAGCCCGCCAACAGTCCCGCGGCCAGCGGGGCGCCAAGTCCGTCCGCCGGTCGCGCGGCGACCAGCAGGTAGAAGGCCGCGAATACGCAGAAGGCGGCAATTGGCTCGGCGGTAAATTCGGTGGCGTGCGGAAACATGATGGTGGCGAAGGTAAGCGTCAGTGCGACCATCACGGCGCGCCGCTGGCTGGCGCCCAGCAAAAGCGCGAAGCGATAAGCCAGCAGACAGAGCAGCGCGCTTATCAGACTGACCGACAGGAGCGTGGTCAAATAGGTTGCCAGAGCCCAGAACCATGGGCCCGGTTTCATCAGGAGATGCATCGGGCCAGTCACCAGGACCCAGGGGAGGAGCCCGCTCAAGGCGCCGCCGGGCGCCTTATTGGAATAGATATGCGAGCCCAGTTGCACGATGTCCGCGGTATTGAAGCCGGCGTACCAATCTATCCATACCGTGCCCCGCTCGGTCAGGGCCCGGATGAGATCGATTCTCGAGGCGGTGCTGTGATCGGAGGCCTGATAGAAATAGGCGAAGCTCAACATGCACAACAGAAACAGGGCGATTTCAATCTTGCGGATGGGTTGCAATGCCGGGCTTGCATCTACTGCCAGCGCTTTCATCCCGGCATCGGCCCGAGGTGGGGGCCCCGGCTCGGGGCTATCGTCGTTGGAAGTGCCGGGCGTGCCCGAATCGGACGGGCCGCCAGGCCCCGATTTCAGGGCGCGTGCGCGATAGGCGATGACGAACAGCAGGATGGGAATGCCCAGGACCAGCAGGAACATCGCGGTGTTGCCGCTTTGCGGCGGTGGCGTGCTGGCCGCACGCAACGCGTCGAGGTCGAACTGGTGGGGCGTGGTCGGCGAAGGCGGTGCGACGGCCAACGCGCTGATGTGCCGGCAATCGACCTCGCCGTCGTTGGTGCTGCCATAACCGCCCAGCCGACAAGCCAGATCGACGTCGGCGCCCGCTTTGCCAACCTTGAGATAGAAATCGACTGGCTGCCAGTCGTTGGTGCCGTGCAGTTCCTGCGAGGTGATCCAATACTGAAGCAACGAGAGGCTAGCGCCGGTGTTGCTTGAGCCGACCTGGCGGGTGCGCAGATCCGCGCTGAAATGGTACCAGCCCGGAGTTAGATGAAGATGTTGCACCCAGCGCGCATCGTTGGGCCGCTGGTTGATGATGATCAGTTGACCGCTGCTGCCTGGCAGCCATTTGAAGGTTGTCGCACCGGCCATCCAGCCGTCGGGCTTCCAATCCGCTGGGGCGCCACCCGAGCCCTGCGACAGATCGCCGTTGGTCACGCGGTTGGAGGCATACGCCGTGTGGGGAAGGAAGGTAAGCGCGGCGATGAAAATCAGGCACGAAAAAGCTAGCCAAACGCGAAGGTGGCGGTCGCTTGGGGCCGGGATAAGATGGTCACTTGCCACGGATTTTTTCTACAAGCTGGCGGTGAGAAGGGCAACCAACCGCCGCGCCGGGATCGAGCCGGCACTTTGCTGCTGGTCCAGGCCCAGGTTGAGACAAGCAGGCGGGCTTGAAGTTAAGAGCACCATTCTCCACTGCTCTTGCCTTGGGACGCGGCGCCGGTTTCGCTACTCTCCAAGACCGTGGAACGCGCGACTCCGGTAGCTAGTCATCAGGATGCGGCGCCGATCGCGGCCGCCACGCCGCTCTTGCCCGCGCAGGTGCGGGCTCGCCTTGGCATGATCGGCTTGGCGAGCCTCGCCCTGCTCACTTTACTTGGTGGATGGCTGCGCTTCAGCGCGACCAGCTTTGGCTGGCCAGACCATTATCGGCCCGACGAGGAATACATGATCTCTAGGGCCTTGGGTTTCGAGCACGACTGGAATCCCGATTTCGCGCTCTATCCCGCCGCTCAGATGTATGTTGAGCACGCCGCGCTGTGGGCCTATGGCACTCTCACCGGCTATCGACATGATTTCCGCGTCGCCTATGGCGCCGATTCGCAAGCGTTGGCCTATCTGGTGGCGCGCCGGGTTTCGGCCACGATGGGCACGGCCACCATCCCGGTCATCTATCTGGCGGCAGCTTGTGGCTTCGGCACTCCGGCCGGGCTGAGCGCGGCGGCGATCATGACGGTCGTGACGCTGGCGGTGCGAGAATCCAAGTACGCCACGACCGACGCCGCCGTCGTATGGTGGTTGAGCCTGGCGCTATGGTTTGTGTTCCGAATCGTGCGCCGAGGCGAGCTGGCCGATTACCTTGCCGCCGGCGCTCTGACCGGGCTGGCGATCGCCACCAAGTATCCCGCCGGGGCGCTGGTGGGTGGGCTTATCGTAGCGCACTTCGAGGCGCGCGCCGCCAAGGGCCAATCGTGGCTGGGTGGGTTAATCGCGCCGCGCCTGTACCTGATGGGCCTGGTCTGCTTCCTGGTGTTCTTTTGCGCCACGCCCTATTTCTTTCTGGATTGGGCCCGCACGGTTGCCGACTTCAATTACCAGCGCGGCTATATTCTGTACGGCGTGCCCAATGCGCAAGCCAGCTACGGCTGGGGATGGCTGTGGCTGCATGCGATGCCGGCATCGTTGAGCTGGCCGCTGGTGGTGCTCTTTGCGCTGGCGATGGCGTGGGCGGCGATACGTCCCAGTGGCGGGACCTGGGCGCTATTGGCATTCGTCTGGCTGGCGTTCCTGGGCATGACGCGAAGCCACTATGTCTTTTACCGCTATGTGATGATCCCGCTGCCTGCGATGGCGATATTGGCCGGGGGGCTGATCGCGGCCGCGATCGCGCGCTTGGAAGTTCGGATCGGCAGCCGCGCGGCCGCGGTCGCGATCGGCCTCGGCTTGACGATTTTGCTCTTTCCCGCTGCCGTCCGCGACGTCCAACTCGATCGCCTGCTGGCGCGACGCGATACCCGCAGCCTGGCCCATCAATGGATCGACGCTCACATCCCGCCCGGCAGCGTAATCGCGGCCACCGATCCCGGCACCCCGTACGGCAAGCCCCCGCTCGAATGGGGCCGCTACCGAATCGTGCCGTTCGTGAACCTGGCGATGGCACGCGCGCAAGGGGCGCGTTGGGTGATGTCCGACAGCTTTCCGCCACTGGCTTACTATTCCCGGGGGCCAACTCCTGCGCAATTGGTCGAGCTGGACGCGCAGGCAGTGCTGCGGTTCGATGCGAACCCGCTGCTCGCGGGCGCACCCATTCCGGTTTTCGACCCCAATGATGCTTTCTACGCGCCGCTGATCCATATCGGCAGCATGATCCGTCCAGGTCCGCGGGTACGGGTATGGCAACTGAAATAGCCGCCGTCGTTCTGGCCGGCGGCCGCGGCTCGCGCCTAGGCGTGCCCAAGGCCGGCTTGTCGCTGGGTGATGCCACCCTGTTGGCCAGAACGGTGGCAGAACTCAAGCGCGGCTTTGCCAAGGTGATAGTCGTGGCGGGATCGCCCCAGCTCCAACAGCCCTGGCTAGGGGCGCTGGCGGGGGTGCAAATCCTTTTCGACCCGGCGCCTTACCCCGGTCCGCTATCCGCGCTCGGCCACGGGCTGCGCGCCACTCGGGCTGCGATAGTATTCGCGTGTGGCTGTGATCTGCCCTTCCTGCGGGTCGAATTGGCCGCCGGTTTGTGCGACCTGCTCGAACCCTCCTACCAAGCCGTGGCGGCGCGAGTGCAGGGTCGGCCGCAGCCTTTGTGCGCGGCCTATCGACGCGCCGATACTGTGGCGGCGATCGACGCAATGGCGGCTGCGAAGCAGAGCCGCCTGCGCGCTTTGCTGGAGCGGCTGGCCACACGCTGGGTCGAGGAGGGGCAACTGCGCAAGCTTGATCCGGAGCTCGCCAGCTTCTTCAATCTCAACACGCCGGAGGATTACCTGCGGGCGCTGGCCGTCCTGGATCGATCGCGGCTCGGTTGACGAGTGCTCGGCTGGCCTAATTCGCGTTTGCCATCAACATGGTATGCTGGCCCCCCAATGAGTGCCATTTTGATGGACGGTCGCAAGCTCAGCGCGGCTTTGTTGCCCGAGGTGCAGGCGCATGCCCAAGCGCTGCGCACGCGTTACGGAGTGGTACCGGGCCTGGCGGCTCTGGTCGTGGGCGAGGACGCGCCCTCGCAACAGTACGTGCGCAATAAACAGCGTCTTGCCAGCAAACTCGGATTCCTCACCCGGATCGTTGCCATTCCCGCCGCCCAAGCCGGCACCGAAAGCCTGCTGGCACAGATCGAGGCTCTCAACGCCGATCGCGCGATTAGCGGGATTCTAATCCAGTTGCCGCTGCCGCCCGCGATCGACCGTTACCGCCTGTTTGACGCGATCGACCCGCTCAAGGACGTCGACGCAGTGGGCCAGGTGGCAACCAGCGCGCTCTACCGGGCGCAAGGCAAAGGCTTTCTACCCTGCACGCCGCGCGGCGTGCTGAGCCTGTTACGCCGTTATCGCGTGCCGCTGGCCGGACGGAGCGCGGTGGTGATTGGGCGCAGCGATATCAGCGGCAAGCCGCTGGCGATGATTCTGGGCGGGCGGATGTGCGATGCCACCGTGACCTGGTGCCATCGCCATACCGCGGCTTTGGCCGAGCATTGCCGCGCGGCCGATATCGTGGTTTCTTGCGCGGGCGCGAGCCTGGAGCGGCCCTACCTGATCACCGCATCGATGATCAAACCTGGGGCTTGCGTGGTTGACGTAGGCTTTCGCCATCTGGGTGGTAACCGCTTTACCGGTGACGTCGATTTCGCGGCGGTCCAGGCCGTGGCCGGTTGGCTCACCCCCAATCCCGGCGGGACTGGACCGATGACGGTGCTGGCGTTAATGCAAAATGTAATCGATGCAGCGCGCTCCCAGCTCGGGCTGGAGCACGCGCAGTACACGGTCTAGGAGGAGGGTTTGAAGGTCGTGCCATCAACCGCGCGGACAGTGCGCGCAAGCTAGCAGGTAGCCGAGCCTCGAACGACGATGAATCCAGATAATCAATCTGCCGAAGGTTCCAAAGACAATAAGCGCACCCTGACCAACATTTTGATTGGTCCGCCGCGCGATCTACACGACCCCAACGTCTTCCATCGCCTGTCCCTGATCGCGTTCCTGGCTTGGGTGGGGCTTGGTTCCGACGGCCTGAGTTCTTCATGCTATGGTCCCGAGGAGGCCTTCCTGGCTCTGGGCCATCATCAGTACCTGGCGGTGTTCATGGCGCTGATGACGGCGCTGACGGTATTCGTTATCTCGGCCTCCTATTCCCAGACTATCGATCTGTTTCCCAATGGCGGGGGCGGCTACCTGGTCGCCAGCAAATTGTTGGGCAGCCACCTGGGTCTGGTCTCGGGCTGCGCGCTGGTCGTGGATTACGTGCTGACGGTGGCGATCTCCATCGCCAGTGGCGCGGATGCCGTATTCAGCTTCATACCGGCCAGTTTGCTGCATTGGAAACTGCTCTTCTGCCTGCTGATCGTGCTGGTGATGGTGGGGATGAACCTGCGCGGCATCAAAGAGTCGGTGATGACGCTGCTGCCTATCTTCCTGGCCTTTGTCGTGGTTCACGTCTTCATCATTGCCTACGCCCTGCTCTCCCGGGGGGCGGAGTTACCGATGGTGATGCACGACGCGGTCGCGCAGGTCCATAGCGGAATCGCCAGCCTGGGTTTCGTCACCCTGGCGGTTATCTTCCTGCGCGCCTACAGTCTGGGAGGGGGCACTTACACCGGGATCGAGGCGGTCAGCAATGGCCTGCCTATCCTACGCGAACCCCGCACCGTCACCGGCAAGCATACGATGATCTACATGGCCATCTCGCTGGCCTTCATCGCCGGTGGCATCCTGATCGGCTACCTGCTGGTCAACGTCGAGCCCGAGCACGGCAAGACACTCAACGCCGTGATGTTCGAGCGGTTGGCCGGCGGCTGGCATCTGGGCGGCTTGCCGGTAGGGGGGCTCTTCATCACTTTCGCGTTGCTAACCGAGGGAGCCTTGCTCTTCGTGGCCGCGCAAACCGGTTTTATCGACGGTCCGCGCGTGCTCGCTAACATGGCCCACGACCGCTGGCTGCCGCGGCGTTTCTCCTATCTCAGCACCCGCCTGGTGACCCAGGACGGAGTGCTCGCGATGGGCCTGACAGCGGGGGTTATCCTGCTCGCCACCCGCGCCAGCGTCGATGTGCTGGTCGTGCTCTATGCAATCAACGTGTTCGTGACCTTTACCCTTTCCCAACTGGGGATGAGCGTTCATTGGTGGCAGAGCCGCAGCCGCGAGCGCGCCTGGTTGCGCAAGTTATGCATCAATGGCCTGGGCTGTTTATTCACCGCCAGCATTTTGCTGATCACGCTGACGCTTAAATTCGACGAGGGCGGTTGGGTCACGGTGGTGATGACCGGTAGCCTGGTGACCTTATGCCTGGTGGTACGTCAACATTACGTCAACGTGGCCAAGGCGGTGGGGCAGCTCGAAGTCCAAATCGTGCCGCAACTCTTCGCCGCCGATCAGCAACCGCCCGGCGAATACGACTCCAAGGCCCCCACCGCGATAATCCTGGTCAACGGCTTCAACGGTCTGGGGCTGGGGACGATCGTTGCGCTGCCGCGTTTGTTCGGCCGCCAGTTCGCCAACCTGGTCTTCGTTTCGGTGGCCGAAGTGGATTCGGCTCAGTTGGGCAGTCACGAGCGCTTGGCCGAGATGGAGAAGGCTCTGCGCGACGACTTGGAGGAGTACTGCCGTTTCGCCTCCAACCTTGGCTTTCATACCGAACTACGGCTGTCGCTCGGCACCGATACCATCCTTGAGCTGCGGCGGCTTTGCTTGCAGGTCGCCCACGAGTTTCCCCATGCGGTTTTCTTCGCCGGCAAGCTTATTTCCGAGCATGACGGTTTCCTCAATCGCTTTCTGCACAACCAGACCGCCTACGAAATTCAGCATTGGCTGGAGTTGCAGGGCTACAGCCTGGTGGTGCTGCCGATTCGGGTCGCCGACAGCGCAGGTCCGGCCCGCGGTCTGCAGGCGCAGGCCTCGCCGGCATGATTGGGGCCGCCTGCTGGCGCGGCCGGCCCAGGCGCGCGAGATGACCATGGCCACGCGGATGGCGCCGAGCGAAACGCTGGAGGGCGTGCTCGATCAGATCCTGTTCGTCAACGACGACAGCGGCTATGTGGTCGCGCGCCTTGGGGTGGAGGAGGGCGAGCAGCAGCGCCAAAGCGTGGTAGTGGTTGGCTTCCTGCCCGACCCGCTGGTGGGCAGCATGCTGCGCCTGCGCGGGGCGTATGAGGACCATCCACGCTTCGGCCGCCAGTTTCGGATCAGCGACAGCGAGATCCTCAAGGCCGCCGAACTGACGGCCCTGGAGCGCTACCTGGCCTCGGGCCAGATCAAGGGAGTGGGGCCGGCGCTGGCCAAACGAATCACCAGCCATTTTGGTTCCAGCCTGATCGAGGTGCTCGACCGAGCGCCCCATCGGCTGCGCGAGGTCAAGGGGCTGGGTCCGGTCACCGTGCGCCAGATTCAGAGCGTATGGCAGGACCGCACCGGCTTGCGCGAGTTGATGGTTTTTCTGCGCGGCCACGGGATCGCGGCCCACAACGCGCGCCGAATCCACAAGCTCTACGGCGGCCGCTCGCTGGAGGTAATTCGGAACGATCCCTATCTGCTGGCTCGCACCGTGACCGGAATTGGTTTTCGTACCGCCGACCTGGTTGCCGAACAAGTCGGAATCGCGCGCAATTCCATCCAGCGCGCGCGCGGCGCCGTGATGTATCTGCTGGAGCGGATGGCCGAAGACGGTCATGTCTGCGCGCCGGTGGCCCACTTGGAGGGGCAGTTTCACACCGCCCTGGAGATGAGCCCGGAGCTGGCCGCGCAAGCGGTGGCCGAGCTGGTCCAAAGTGGCGAAGTCGTGCTGGAGTCCGACGGCTCCGAGCCGATGGCCTATCTGCGCCGGCTGCATGAGGCCGAAGTCAACGTCAGCCAATGCTTGCGGCGGCTGAGCCAGGGGCGCGCGAGCGCACCCGCTGCGGTGGAGCGCGCGGTGACGGCCGCAGCCAAGGCGGTTGCGATCCAACTGTCGGCCGAACAGCTATCGGCCCTGCGCTGCGCGCTGCGCAGTAAGCTGGCGGTGATCACCGGCGGCCCTGGGACGGGCAAGACTACCCTGTTGCGCGCGCTGCTGGCGGCGCTGGATCATCTCGGTGTACGTCCGCTGCTGGCGGCTCCCACCGGCCGCGCCGCCCGCCGCTTGGCCGAAGCGACCGGGCGCGAGGCCCGCACCCTGCATCGATTGTTGGAGTATTCGCCCGACAGCGGGCAGTTCATCCGGGGTCCGCTCTATCCCTTGCGCACCAATTTTCTGGTGGTCGACGAGGCCTCGATGATGGACCTGGAGCTGTTCTCAAGCCTGCTGGCCGCGCTGTCGCCGGGCTGTACGCTGTTGCTGGTGGGCGACCGCCATCAGTTGCCTTCGGTGGGGCCGGGCAGCGTGCTGCACGACGTCTTGAGTTCAGGCCTGGCGCCGGTAGTCGAGCTCCATCAGGTCTACCGCCAAGCCAGCCAGAGCCTGATCGTAACCAATGCCCATCGGATCAATCGCGGTGAAGCGCCCGATCTGAGCAATCGCGCCGAGGGCGACTTTTTTTTCTTCGAACGCAACACACCCGAGGAAATCCTCGCCACCCTCAAGCAACTGGTGGGGCAGCGCCTGGTGGGCCATTTCGGCCTCTCCAGCGCCGCCGAGATTCAGGTTCTCACGCCGATGAATCGGGGGCCGCTGGGAGTCCAGGCGCTCAACCTCGAATTGCAGCAGTTGCTCAACCCTCAGGGGCGAGCCTGGCGGGTGGGCGAGCGCGAATTGCGCGAGGGCGACCGCTTGATCCAATTGCGCAACAACTACGACAAGCAGATTTACAATGGCGAAATCGGACGGCTGTCGCGGATCGAGCCGGGCGCGGGATGGCTGGAGGCCAGTTTCGAGGAAGGGCGCCAGCGCTACGAACTAGCCGAGCTTGACGAACTATCTCTGGCCTATGCGATCTCGGTTCACAAAAGTCAAGGCAGCCAGTACCCGGCAATCGTGATGCCGCTTTATCCCGGCCATTACCTGATGCTGCGGCGCAACCTGATTTACACCGCGATTACGCGCGCGGAACGTATCTGTGTATTGGTCGGCACTCGCGCCGCGCTGGCTCAAGCCGTACGCAACGACGAAGAACGCAAACGCTTCAGCGGCCTGGCCGCGCGGCTCCATATCGATTGAGCTGGCGATAGGCGCTGCCCGCCCGGGCCGCGCCCATCACCAGCGATTTGGGTTCGAAACTATCTGCGCTCAGCCCATTCTCGCGTGCTCTTCAGATCCTGCTCGGCCTGGTTCAGCGCCTTGATCGCCTGGTCGTAGTTGCCGCTCTGGTATGCCTTGAGCCCGGCGCTGTAATTGCTCATATAGGCGTCTTGATGCTCGGGCTGGGGGTTATTGATGAATCCGAAGGAAGTCTGATCGATATCGAGAGTGACGCTATGCAGCAGCTCGCGGGCTTGGCTCTGCGTTGCCGGGCTGGACATCGTACTGGCCCAGGTCGGAAGTGCCACCGCACTCAGTACGAGCGCCGAAACTGCTCCGGTCAGCACGATTTTAATCGCCTTCATTGCCGAGATCCCTCCACTTACCATTAGCTATCTAAATTTCGCCATTCCTCGGAACAGCGACTATGAAGTAGGAAAGCAATTGGTATGCCGAGGTCAGATGCGCGCTTTGCAACGAAAATTGAGATTTCTGTTTTGCAAAAATAGAAGCTTGCGCAAAACGCTTCGCCGCCAGAACTCAGGCTATTTGCACCCGCTTTCGCTGTGATTGCGGGTCCGGCGGCGGCGTGACAAAGGCTTACGGCGACGGGTTTTCTCATCGATCCGCTTTTTTGATAAACTAAAGCGGTGAGCTTGATTAATCAGGAGAGCGTTCTCTGGTAACGCGACCGGCCAAGGCTCGCGGCGCGACCGGCGCTGACAAGCCCGCCGGCAAACCGAAGCAGCGGTCGCGGCGGAGTGCCGCGGCGCTGGTTAATCTCGACCATGTTGCGATCGCGGTACGCAGCATCGAGCAGGCGCGCGACTTCTTCGAGCATGCTCTGGGCGCCCGCTTTTTGTTCGAGAGCAGGCGTCCGGAAGAGGGCTTTCGGGTGGTCAATCTCGAGCTTGGTGACGCGATTATCGAGCTGATCGAGCCGGTCGGCGAGGATTCCTTCGTACAGCAGTTTATCGACAAGCGCGGGGAAGGGCTTCACCATCTGACTTTTCGGGCACCCGAGCTTCCCGCCACCTTGGCCGGGCTCAAGGCCGCCGGCGTGCGAATCGTGGGAGAGCGGCAATGGGACTCGGACTCGCAGGAGGCCTTTATCTCGCCGCGCTCGGCTCATGGTGTTTTGATTCAGTTTGGGATCGGGTTTCCCCACGCTCTCGCGCGACCCCAAGTGGTCTGGCGCTTAAAACTGTTCCAAATACGGTCGGGACGGCGCCACATCCTTAACAGCGAGGCGGCTATCTGGCACGATGCTGCGTAGCCGCGCCATGAAAGAAATCTTAACGCAACTGCTCGAGGAGGCCATGGGCCGAGCCCGCCAAGCGGGCGAACTGCAAACCCCCAGCCCGCATTTCACGGTGGAGGCGCCGCGCGATCCGAAGCATGGCGACGCCGCGACCAACCTGGCCCTGGTCTTGGCGCGTGCGGAGGGAAAGCCACCGCGCGCGGTCGCCGAAATTATCCGCCGCCATCTGAGCGGTGGGCAACTGAGCGAAGTGACGATCGCCGGTCCGGGGTTCATCAATTTCCGTTTCGCGCCCGCCTTCTGGCATGAGCGGATGCGCGAGGCGGCTCGGGCCGGCGCGCGATTCTGGTATCCGCAAATCGGCGTGGGGCGCAAGGTCAACGTCGAGTTCCTCTCCGCTAATCCGACCGGTCCGCTCACCGTTGGCCATGGTCGTAACGCGGTTCTAGGTGACACGATCTCAGCCTTGCATCAGGCCACCGGCTTCACCGTGGTGCGCGAGTACTACTTCAATAACGGCGGGCGCCAGATGCGGATGCTGGCGGAATCGGTACGGGCGCGCTACCTGCAGGAACTGGGGCGCGAGGCCGCGATGCCCGAGGACGGTTACCAGGGCGAATATATTCGCGAAATTGCCCGCGATCTGCTCGCCCGCCACGGCGCGGAGCTGGCCGACGAACCCTCCCAAGCGCCCTTCAAGGACGCCGCCGAGGCCGCAATTTTTGCCGACATCCGCCATACCTGCGAGCGCCTCGCCATCAAGTTCGACAAGTACACCAACGAGCTGGACCTGATTCGCGGCGGTCAGGTCGAGGCGGTGATCGAAGGTTTGCGCGCGCGCAACCTGGTGGCCGAATACGAAGGCGCGCTGTGGTTGCGAGGCGAGCCGCTGGGGTTGGACAAGGATCGCGTCCTGGTGCGCTCCGGACCAGAACGCGAGCCGACCTATCGCACCCCCGATATCGCCTACCATATCGACAAGCTTCGCCGCGGTTTCGATCTGATAATCGATGTGTTCGGGGCCGACCATATCGCCGAGCATCAGGGCGTGATGGCGGCGGTCGCGGCGCTGGGCCATGGGGTCGAGCGGATACGAGCGATCATCTATCAGTTCGTGACCCTGACCCGGGGCGGCGAGCGGGTGAAAATGTCCACGCGCAAGGCGACCTATGTCACGCTCGACGAACTGATCGACGAGGTCGGGAGTGACGTGGTGCGCTTTTTCTTTCTTTTTCGCAAAAGCGACACCCATCTGGATTTCGATCTTGAATTGGCCAAACGCCAAGCACCCGAAAACCCGGTCTTCTATGTCCAGTACGCGCACGCCCGACTGGCCAGCGTGTTTCGCGAGGCCGCCAAGGTAGGGCTGACCCTGCCGGCGGAGTTGGAGAGTTTGGAGCTAAGTCGCTGGTCGGAGGAAGAGCTGGCGCTGGCGCGGCACTTGCTCGAGTTACCCGAGGTGGTAAGCGAGAGCGTAACCCAGCTTGAACCCCATCGGATCCCGTTTTTTCTGCTCGATTTGGCGGGAGAATTTCATCGCTACTATAATAAGCCAAGCAATCGTATAATAAGCGATGACTTGGCTCTTAGTCAGGCCCGCCTGTTCCTGGCTGGGTTGCTCAAGCAGGGGATCGCAAGCGGGCTCGGGCTGTTGGGCGTAAGTGCGCCGGAGCGGATGTAGGCCTGTGGGTGTGAATCAGCCAACGAAGTGCTTGGCTCAAAAGTGGGGCGTCGGCGATGCGCTTTGAAATCGGTGCGGGCGGAACAATCGTAATTCTAATCGGTCTGGTGGGCTTGTCTGGGGCCGTTTTCGGCCTGGGTTTGGTGGCCGGTCATGAACTGGCCAGCCAGGAGCCACCCATCCAGCAGACCGCCAGCAGTGTGGCGCTCCCGCCGGCACCGGCGCTCCCGGCCGCGGCGAGCGCGGCCGTTGCGGCGCCCGCGCCCAGCGCTCCTCTGGCCGACAGTGCCAGTGCCCCGGCCCCTGATAGCGCTCCACCGGTTTCGCCTGACGCGGCGGTGATGCCGCCGGCCGGAATGCCGGTGGGCGATGGCGGCGGCGCGCCGGCGCTGAGCGGCGCCGCGGCGCCGGCGGCCTCCGATCACCTGCACAAGACTCTGGCCAGCCTGCGCGAGCGAGGCGCCAGCTCCGGCCGGGGCAACCCCGCTCCGGAGCGCATCCCGGCGGCGCCCGATGTGAGTGGTGTGCTGCCGCCGCCCGCGGTGGACTACGTCGCGCCCGCGTCGCATGAGAGCAACGATCATTCGCCGACCAAGCGGGCCGCGTTGACCCGCAAGAAAGTAGCGCTCAACACGCAGCCCAAGCTGGCTCCGGCCACTCACGCCGAGCCTTACAGCGTGCAAATCGACGCCGTGATGGATCGGCAGGGGGCCGAGCAGATGGCCGCCAAATTACGCGCGCGGGGTTTTCAGCCGTTTATCGTGCAGACCCAGATGGCGGGGCAGACCTGGTACCGAGTGCGGGTGGGCCGCTACTCCACTCCTCAAGAGGCCAAGGCCGCCGAAGTCAGGCTCCATCAGGAGTTTGGCAACTCGCCGCTCAGTCGCTGAACGCCGCCGGTCAGTGCGCTGACCGCCTTGGTGGTGAACGTCATCAGCAGCAACCGAGGCTGATCGGTTCGTCCCGAATCTCGGTAAACGGCGGGGTAGGGATAAAAGATCTTATCGGCGCTGCGGGCGTAGCGATCGGCCAGCGCGTGAGCGGTAGCCGGGTCGCAAATCACGCCCACCGCTATCCGCCCGCCAGGCCATGGTCCCAGCCAGACTCCCGCGGTGGTCAGTGCGCTCGCAAGGTCGGGTCTGGATTCGGCCGCGAGGCGGCTGCGCAGCAATCCGCGGCGCGCCAATGCGTCGGTCAGATGGCGCAGCGGGCGCCATCCCAAAATCGTTCGGGCCAGGCGCAAATCTGGGATCTGGCGGGCAGCCGGGTCCCCCACGTCGTCGTAGGATAGCAGCCCCGCTTTGATGGCGACGCGCGCCGACAGAGCGTCAAGCGGCCGGCCGGCACGCAGATAGCCGCCGGCGGCATCGAGCAGGCCGGCAAGCCGCGCAGCGTTGTATCGCAGGTCCATGGACGCCGAGTCCGCCGGTTCGGCTGGTAAACTCCGATCACGAAGGTCGAAAAAAACCACTCCGTCCAGGCTGTGTCCCGCGATGCCCAAGGTCGCGCACAGCCTTGCGAATTGCGGATAATCGGGCTGGCTGACCACTACTGCGCGCACTTGATGGGCGTCCAGGAAGGCGCGCAACTGGACTCCGTAATCCAGGATATAGGGCCCGTCGCGATCCAGCGCCCGCACAATCGGCCAGCGTCGGTACTCGGCTGGAGTGACCGCGCCCAGATAGCCTCCTGCCAGGCGAAAATAAAAACCGCTGGTCGCCTGCCACAGCGTTCCCTGCCCGCTTTCGCCCCACGGTAGGACCAGCACGGTATCGTCCGGCTGCAGCAAGCGGCGATAGTCACGGTTGGCGATAAAGCCGGGAACATACGGCTTGACTATCGCGCTGAACCCGCTCCCAGGTATCAGCGCGGCCAGAGCCAGAGTCGCTGCCAGCCAACGCAAGGGCCTCCAGGGTCCCTCCGCCAGCCAGCGCGCCAAAATCAGCGCCATCAGCAAGTACGCAAACAACATGAAGCGGGCGGGCAGGGCGTTGTTGATAAGCGGCAATGGCAGCCATAACAGACCCACCCAGGGGAACCAGGCCTGGCCCTGGAAATGCACGACCGGTCCGAGAGCTGCTGCCAGCACCACTGCCAGCATCGCGACCGCCAATCGGCTTGGCCGATGCGCGCGGGCTTCCCACAAAAAGAGCAAGGCGATCAGCGGTAGCAATCCCATGAATCCGGCCGGCTCGCATCCTAGCCCCTCCAGCGCATGGGCCAGCGCAGGCCGCTGGCTCAACCATCCGACGCCGGGCAGAAAGAAATTGCTCAGATCGACCGAGCAATGGGCCGGGTTGAATACCGGGAGCGGGCTGAAGCCGGCAGCCAGGGTGGCGGCGAGCAGGGGACTAAGCGCGAAGGTCGCGAGCGCCAGGGCCAGGATGGATATGCGCGCAAGCCGCGCCACGCGCCACTTGGGCTCGACCATCGGATATGCCAGCGCGAGGGCGATTGCCGCGAAGAGAATCGTATCGGTAAAAATCTCCGGGCTGAAAGAAAATTGCAGAACCAGTAAGAGTGCGGCCCCGCCCGTCAATTTCCAGTCCTGGATCTGATCCATCCACCATTTCAGCGCGAGGTAGATCAGGAGCGGTGGCAGGAAATCCAGCGCTAGATGAAGATGGTTAGGAAGTTGAATCTGTTCGAAGGGGCTGAAGCCAAACAGCCAACCCGCTGCCAGCGATGGCCAGAACGTGCCGGTTGCCAAGCGACAGAGCACAAAGGTAGCGAAAGCGCCGGCCACAGGCGCGGCCAAGGTCAGAAGGTTGTAGGAAAACAGCGGTCCAAGGGCGGCCGTCACCGGCGCCATCAGCAAGGCCGCCCCCGGGATATCGGTCGACCAGGACAAGTTGTAACCGCCGGGCGCGTAGACCGCGCGTGTAAAGATGGGGTCGAGTGTGTGGCGCAGGGCGTGAGGAAACCAAGCCAAAGCCCACAGGTACACGTCGGGGTCGCAGGGCGCGCATTGCCCCAGCCGCCAGGAAAATCCGCGGCTCAGGAGCGTTCGCCCGAGAATCGCCCAGGCAGCGCCACTGTAAAGCAGCAGCGCGGCAAGGTTTTTCAAAGCGTGCAACCCGCCAGCACGATCGCCGCCGGCTGGATCCATAACCTTGCCGAGGGCGGCCAAGTGCTTTATATCCATGCAAACTCAAGTCCTGTTATCTATCCTCCCGTACGGCAGGGCAAGAGCGAGCGCACCTTGGCGCCGCGCTCCTGGCCTTGTGCTAAACCTGAAGCTGGCGTCCGGAACCTGGCCGAGTCGAGGGAGGCTGGTGTGATGGCGACAAACGGGGTTCAAGCAAGCGCGCATGGACGCAGTCGATGGCAACTGATGCCGGCGGCATGCGATGTGTCGGTGACTAACGCCTGCAACGCCGCCTGCGACTTCTGCTCGTTCGCGCGCAATAAGCATCGCGTAGAGCGGCGCCGCTGGATCGATCGCGGCGGATTGGCCCGCGCCTTGCCCATCCTGTACCGACGCGGGATTCGCTATCTGAACTTTCAAGGCGGTGAGCCCCTGATGCATCGCGAGATCCAACAACTCGTGGCCGATGCCCGGGCGGCGGGGATGCGGCCAACGATCATCACCAACGGTTGGTTCTTGCCTCAAAAGCTGCCCGGCCTTATCGCCGCCGGTCTCAACTCGCTGTTGGTTTCGATCGACAGCCATTCGATGGCTCTGCACGAGAACAATCGCGGTCTTCCGGGACTGGGCCAACGGCTTGGCGCAGGACTCAAGCTCGCGCGCGAAGCTGGCCTGTCGCCGATTGCGTCGGTCACCATGAGTCGCCTGGTGGAGTACGACAAGTTACCTGAGTTGCTGAAGCCTTTGGGCTTTGACGCCGTCACCTTCTGTTATCCCCGGCGTGCGGCGCTTGGTTCGTCCTCGCTCATCTACGAGCAGAACTCGGACCTGCTCAAGTTCGAGGATGGCGAACTGATCGCGGCGCTGAGCGAGATCAGAGCGCTCAAGCGCAACTTCCGCGTGCTGAACTCCAGCGCCGCGCTGGGCGAAATCGAGCGCCACATCCGCGGCGAGCCCGAATGCTTTCCGTGCGTGGGCGGCCACAAGTACTTCTATCTCGACTGGGATCTCAATATCTGGCGATGCGAGGATTGGAAGGAGCCGATGGGTTCGGTCTTCGACTTCGAGCGAATCCCCGACCAACGCGATCGATGCACCGCCTGTATGATTTCGTGCTATCGCGACACCAGCGTCCTGATGCATGCGGGAATCGCGCTGGCCGACGCGGCTCGGGCCTTGGCCCAGGGCAGAGTAGAGCAAGCCACCGGCCTGCTGGCGCGCCGCAGTGTGGGGCGTTCGCTGGGCGCGGTGACGGAGAACCTGGGGCAACTGACCCGGATGCTCTAATGGAGCCTCGCAGTTGGCTTCGTAGCGCGCCCCGAAAAGCTATGAATCGTTTTCTGTCATGTTGAGTCGGTGAGCAGCGCTATCGATGGGGCCTTCAGTTGCCCCGTAAACCGCCGGTTTTAGCGCTATGCTCGGCTCCCTACGTCTAATTCCCCAGGCTCGGGGGAAGATAGCAGAGCAGGCGTGGGCTGCCCGGACTTTTTGTTCGACGTGACGGGCCGCTTGAGCGCGACTGCCAGCACCAAGCCGATCGCGAAGATATAGCTTCCGAACGCGACCGCCCAGGCGAACGCGGGTAAGAGGTTGAGCAGGGCAAAACCCAGCAGCAGGTAACTGAAATCGCGCGAGGTGCATCGGTCGATCACCTGGGCCCAGCGATCATCGGCCGCCCCGGCGCTTCCTACCGCCCAGAAGTAGACCAATGCGCACAGCCCGTAGCCCCCAGCGAGAAGAGCGATCAGGTGCAGATAGGCGGGATTGCCAGCGGCCCGATAACAACCTATGTAGATGGCGACAAACACTACGAAATTAACGATTGTATCGCTGATGATGTCCAGTTGGGCGCCGAATTCGCTTGCCAAAAGTCTGAGCCGCGCCACTTCGCCGTCGACGCCGTCCAAAGTCGTGACCAGAACGAAAAGCAATGCGGCCGCTACTCGAGGCCAATAGTGAGGAAGCGCGAATAGCCAAGCCGCAGCAACGCCAAGCGTCGAGTTGGCGATAGTGATCTGGTTGGGCGTAATCTGAGTGCGAGCCAGCGGAAAACTCAGCCGCCAGGACAATTTGCGATCGATCGCGCGCGCCAAAAGGGAGTCGCGTGCTGCGCTCTGCGTGCGGACGCTCACGGCCAGCCGGCGCTCAGCCTCTGCGCGATCGTCATCGGCGTTCTCCAGAGCGAAGGGCAGCAGGTCGGCGGGCTTGAAGCTCCGGCTAGCCTCAAAAGCTTCCTTTAGATGCTCGAGTGGCGCCGCCGCGATGAATCCTGCAGCCGGCTGATTGGCGTTGGCAATCCCGGCCAGCCCGTCGATGCTATGGGCGCTTTGGTTCTCGATCATGCGCAGATGGGAGGGGAAGAAGACCAGGTCGCCGGAAATCAAAAGCCCATGGTCGTGACCGTCCCGATTGGCAAAAGCGTCTCGCCGGCTGGGCACCAGTATGACTCGCGAATCGAAACGGTAAGCGCCCAGCGCGCTGCTGATGGTTTGGCGTGGCAGACCGTCCATGACGATCGTGAAGTGGTTGCAGCCGGAATGCTCACACAGGAGAATCATCCGCTCGAGCAGAGGGCGGCCGAAAATCTTTTGATTGGGATGCTTGAGGTTGGCGATTAGCGCCAGCTTAGTGGAAATCGGCATGACTCGGATGCTGGCGTCCCGGCGGAATTAACTCCGCGCGGCCAGGCGCGGCAGCAGGCGGTGGTTGGCGATCACGGCCCCCAGCGAAGCCAGGTTACGGCGTGCGGCCAAAACTTTGAGCGCCTGCAGCGGCCGGCCTTGGGCGAGATGGTCGAGGCTGTCGCCCAGGACGACCGCAAATTGCAGCATCACGCTGGAATCGCGATAGCAGTCCGCGATGCAGGCGGTACAGCCGTCGCGCACCAGCGGAGTGCGGGCGAAATCCCACACCGAGCACAGCGGTTGATTCCAGTTCTCGCATCGCCACAGATCGAAGTTCCAGTCCATGTAAAAGCTCTTATATCCGGCGTGGCAAGCGAACCGCTCAGGCTCGCCGCGCAAATGGCGCTTCATATCGGCGATCGAAGCGCTGGGGTTGGTGACCGGAAAATGGGCGCGCAGGCTATCGACCTGGTCGAAGGCCTCGGAAAGCTGGGACGCAGTGAAATCCACCAGATCGCAGTCCTCGGACCAGATGAGCGAAGTCGAGCCGTGCGCCGCGCGTTGCGGATAGGAGAAAGTGACCGCGCTGAAACCCAGCTCCCGCAGCGTCGCAACGAGCGCGCGGTAGTCCTCGATAAGTTTGCTCATCGTGACCGACGCGAAAGCGCTCATGCCCAGGGGTTTCATCGCGTCGAGCGCTTCCCGGATCCGCTCGTGAAGCCCTTTGAGCCCGCGGTTGGCCTCATGGCGCGCCATCGCGGGTGCGTCAATCGAGATGAAGACCACCTTGAGCCCGGCCGCGGCCAGGTTGTTCAAGTGGCTGGACAGCGTCCAGCCGTTGGTGATCAGTACCGCTCCCATCCCTTTGCCGATCGCCGTGGCAACCAGTTCGCTCAGCCGTGGATGCATCAGGGGCTCGCCGCCAAAGAAGGCCAGATATCGGACGTCGCGCCGGTACAGGATGTCCAATGCTGAGCCGAAGCGGTCAGCGTCGATCCAGCGCCAATCCTTCGATTTGGTTTTGGTTCGGGAGAAATTGCAAAAGGCGCAAGCAGCGTTGCAGGCGTTGGTAACCGCGACGTTGCACAGCGCCGGCCCGCCATGGCGGAGCAAGCGCATCATGTCCCACGCCTTCGAGGTCGGACTGCTCAAGTTGCAACTCCTTGAAGTGACCAGCGTGTGGCTCAAACCCGAGGATACCGCATCAAGGTCTGCTTTCGAAGCCAAAGCAGTGGTTTTCCGAGCCGGTAAGTTTTGCACCACGCGACTGACCGTTCGCGCCTTGTTCTGGCCTCTTGCAACCGTCAGACTGGGCGCAACTTGTCCGCCGGGAGAGCATCAGCAATGGGCCTGCCGTTGCAAGGTATTCGAGTAATCGCGGTCGAACAGTACGGCGCGGGGCCGTTTGCCACCCAGCATCTGGCCACCCTGGGAGCCGAGATAATCAAGCTGGAGAATCTGGCCGAAGGGGGTGACGTGAGCCGGGGCGTTGGGCCGTATTTCTTCGCCAACGGCGACAGCCTCTTTTTCGAGACTTTCAATTGCAATAAACGCAGCTTGGCGGTCGATCTGCGCACCTCCGAGGGCATGGAAATTGTGCGCCGCTTGGCAACCGGCGCCGACGCCCTCTTCGACAATTTGCGTGGTGATGTGCCCGCGCGCCTGGGGCTGACCTATGCCAGCCTGAGCGCGATCAACCCCAAGCTGGTCTGCGTCCATCTGTCGGCATACGGACGCGAGGGCGAGCGGGCTTCATGGCCTGGCTATGACTACCTGATGCAGGCCGAGACCGGGTTTCTGAGTCTCACCGGCGAACCCGACAGCCCACCCACCCGCGCCGGCCTGCCAGTGGTCGATCTGATGACGGGCACGACAGCGGCGATGGCGCTATTGGCCGGGATCGTCGAGGCACGTGCCGGCGGGCGCGGGCGCGATCTGAACGTGAGCCTGTTCGATACCGCCCTGTACACGCTTTCATACCTTGCGGGCTGGTACCTCAACGCGGGCGCAGTCACGGGCCGCCAGCCCCGCTCGGGCCATCCCTCGCTGGTTCCCAGCCAGCTTTATCGCACCGCCGACGGCTGGATCTTCATCATGTGCAACAAGGAGAAATTTTTCGCCGATCTGGCCCGCCTCGTGAGCAGGCCCCAATGGGTCGAAGACTCGCGCTTCGCCAGCTTCGCCGCCCGCTTGGAGCATCGCGACCAGCTCAACGAGGAGTTGGAGGCAATCTTGCGAACCCGACCCACCGCCGAATGGCTGACGTGCTTTGCCGGGCGAGTGCCAGCGGCGGAAGTCAAAGATGTGCGTGAAGCTCTGGACAGCGTCTTCGTACGCGAGCGGGGGTGTATCGTTGATTCTATCCATCCGCAGCGCGGCCGGATTCGCGCGCTCGCGTCGCCGATTCGGCTGGAGGGCGACTCGCAGCCAACCCAGCCGGCGCCGGCTTTGGGTCAGGACACGCAGTCACTGCTGGCTGAGTTGGGCTACTCCGCCCAAGCGATCGAAGATCTGCGCCGGCGCGATATCATTCGCTGAAAGGTGTGAGATGTCAGCTTCAGGCGATTGGGCCGGACTGACGATTTTTCCGTGGCGCCCACGCGAGTGTAAGTGAGAATGACGCAGAGAGTCGCGCGTTGGCATCAGTGGCATCGGGGTTGGCGTGTGCGCCAGGGACGGTGCTGGTAATCGTTTCGGGTTTGCGCGTCCGTGAGCTTGTGGCACAATCATTCGCTCGCGCAAGCGTGCTGCCTGCGAGCAGTAGCCGGGCTAAAACCTGGACTGTCCTTCGATGCGAGAGTGGCGGAACGGCAGACGCGCCGGACTTAGGATCCGGTGCCGCAAGGCGTGGGGGTTCAAGTCCCCCCTCTCGCACTCGCCAAAATCACAATTTGAGGCAGCACGGGCTGATCCACGTTGCGCTCGTTCCCGAAAATAACTTCGCAGCGAGCAGCGCGTCATTATGACGAGATTCTGAGGTAATAGCGCGAAGGAGCGAGCGAGGTGTTTCGACAGGGCTCGTCCTGCTTCATCGGCTCAAGATTACAGGTAAAAGCCTCACAGCGACCGAGACTGGGAGCGCTGGTAGGCCGAGCGCGAAAACTGTGTGACACGACAGAAATAGTGATCACGCTGGATCTGGCGGGACCAACCTGGATCAAACTGGAAAAACAGAATGAAGACCGGGGCTTTTAGGGTTTGGAAGGCAATTTTGAAGGCGATGGCCGTTCGCAGCGAACGCGACAAAAAATGTGATCACGGTGCTCGTATTAGCGCGCCAGAGCGACGGACAGCAAAGGGGGTGCGAACGATCGTTCGCAGGTCGTTCGCACCGCGACAAAAAATGTGATCACGTTGAAGGTCAAGCCGCCGTCGAGGCAAGTGCGCGGCGAACACACCTGGCGAGCGCCCGCGCCATCGGGAGCGGCACAGCGTTACCGAGCGCACGGATCTTTGCCTCCACGGTGAACCCAGGCAGATCCCAGTCGTCTGGCAAGCCCTGCAGCCGCCGATACTCACGGAAAACAGCCGCTGTCTTGTACCCATACGCGGACATAGAATGCGACCGCAGCCGGCCGCCGCGGCCCAACTTCGGGCGCCAACCGCCGCGCGCCATGCAACGCCGGCTAAATGCTGCACATTCGAGGGCGACCTCCTCGGCATGCGTATTTAGCGAGCGCCCATCGCGGGTCCCAAAGCTGAAGCGATGTAGCCGACTCTGCTCGCCGCCGATCCATCGGTTGTCGAACAGCGGCGCATGGACCTTGTACCCTGTGACCAGTGGCAACGGCGCGCGACGGACGTTCTCCATCACGAACCAATCGGGTTGCGCTTCATCGACCACCCGACAAAATTCCGGTATGAGGTCTTCCGCCAACTTCCCGTGCACTTTCAGGATCAGCGGCCGCAACGTAGTGAAAGGTTGGCAGGGAGTTCCGCCGATTACACCATCGAAGCGCCCGGCGGGCGCATGAAAGCGCTTGACGTTGCCGCCCCACAGAAGATCGGGACCGCGCACGATGGTGAAACCCTCTTCCTCGAACCCGCGATCCAGCAGCCCGATCCCCGGGAAGAGAGACAGCACCAGATAGCTCATCGGGCAGCGCCGTCATCGTGGAGGACACGGCGCGCGTGCCGCTCCGTAATAGCCAATTGCCGCGCGATTTCGCGGCATGATAGCCCCTGGCCCAGAAGTGCCCTCACGCGATCCTTGAGACGCGCGGTCTTGCCGGGCCGCGCCGGCACGTCGATCTGCTCGGCGCCCCACGCGCTACTGAGCCGCGCGGCCGCCTCCGCGCCCACTGCCTCCACCAACTGCCGGTCCGGTACTACCGGGACGTAGATTCGCGTGCCCCCGAATTTTATCGACAGTTGAAGAGCCGCCTCGTCTCCCGCCACCCTACCGATCTCTTCCCACCTGGGCATCTGCATCTCCTACGCGTTTGTGCCACGCCTTGAGAGCCTCGATCACCACGTTCGCCTGCGGAGGAGTGAGCCAGCCTGGCGAATCCACCTTCACCACGCGCTTCACGAACGCCCGCAGAGCGCGCTCCGAGGAGTCGCGCAGCGCGCCGGCGCTCTTGAGATCCAACCAGCAGGCGCGGATCTTTCTCAAGATTGCCGATTGCTGGAGCTTTTCGGCTTTTGCTCCTTTGGCCGGCGCGGGCTCGAATCCGCGACGCCGGAAATGTTCTATGACCGCCGCTCGCTGGGGCGCTGTCAGTTCCGCCGCGCTCGAGTGCCCAGTGAGGTTTGCCAGCAGCGTGCGGTACGTATCGTCGTCGAGGCGCAACTGCTTCTTGGCGACGTGGATCGCGGCGAGCTGCGCGCGGCGCAGAGCGTCCTGATTTTGATTACTCATAGCGCGCCTACTGGATATTCACGCACGCGCAGATCCTTGGGCAGTTCGTCTAGATCAGCACCCTTGGGGTCCGAGAATGAGAGCCCGACGCAACCCACAGGAACTCGGTCGCGCGTTCGCGGCGTAAGAAGCGGCGTGGGAAACGTGTTCCGCCAGAGCGACTCATCCATCGTCGGCACCGCGCCAACCTGCTTCATAAAGGGCGCGACTTCAGCGGCGCGGCATTGCCGAATCAGGTCGCGCGCCCATGCGAGGTTGAACGGCCGCGCGCCGGCGCCACTCTCGCCGCCGATGATTACCCAATCGATGCCACGCAGATCGATCATGCCCAGGTCTTCGATCAGCGGCTCGACAGAGAGAAATCGCAGCGCCGCCGGTGTTTGGCGCAGATACTCGATCCGCGGCAGCGCGGCCCGGTTCTCGACCGACACGCCGAGCCAGACGTTGGGGAGAGCGACGCGCCAGACCGGGCGCTCAAGCAACTCAAGCATTCTTTGTGGGCGCTTCGTGAGCACCTGGAAGGTATGACGCGGAGCTTGCTCCATCACGCCGAATACCTGCGCGACGAAGCTATCGGGAACATCCTCATGGAACAGATCGCTCATCGAATTGACGAAGATGCGGCGTGGCCGACGCCAACGTAGGGGCAGATCCAGCGCCTCGGGCACCAACTTGATGGCGTTCGACCATCGCGGTCCTGCGGTCGTCTGCATGATCAACCCTTCGTAGGCCTTCCGCGGTCCTGAGAAGCGCGCGGCAAGAGCCTCGGCGTAACAGTGCTCGCAGCCGGCGGAGACCCGCGAGCATCCGCGCACCGGGTTCCAGGTCGCGTCGGTCCATTGAATGCCGGTCTTGTCGCCCATAGATCTAATTCCTCGCGCCCAAGGCAATCACAAGCATCATGAGGCGCCCCCAGTGGGCGCGGATATCGCCGAGTCGCGCATGCGCCAGTTTGCGAGCGCCGTCGCAAGTCGGAATGATCGTCAGCCAGAGGCCAGGAGAGCCCACACCGTCGTGCACGAACAGGTAGCAACCAGCGCTGGTAAGCTCTTCGAGCAGCGCAGCGGCGGTCATCATCGTTATCCTCGCACCCAAATGATGGCGGACTTGCCCGAGGCATTGCGCCCTCGCCGCCCGCTGTCTTTCACCAGGCCGCGCCGGCGCAACTCGCTCAAGCGCGGGCGCACCGTGAGCGGGTTACGCCGCAGAGCCACGGCGATGTCATCGGCGGTCGCGCCTTCGGAGTGACTATCGAGCCACGCCAGGACCTCCTGCAGCACCGCGATCGCGAGCGCGACTCCCGAGCTGGCGCGCCGCTTTTGGGCATCGCGAATCTGACCCATCAGCGCGCCAGCGAGCGCGCCGATCGATTCGCCGGCCGCCAGAGAAGTATCGGTCGCGCCCTTGGAAGCCGGCGGGAGACGGCGCAGCGGGCTGCGCCCGTAGAGCGGCAGCCCGAGCTGCGGAGTAGGACCGCGATTGCTCACTGGGCGCGCCTCAAAGTCGCGCTTGAGAGTACCACTCATCGCGGTCCCCTCCACTCCCACAGACCTAACGCGCCTCGCGCCGGCACGGGGCGATCGAGTGGAACAATGTCGTCCAGTATCCAAGCGTAGCGGCCCGGTGAATAGTCGCCAAAGGCTTCTTCGAACTCGGCGACCTTCGGCAGCGTGGAAAGGCGATCAAGTCGCGATTTGACGTCGGCAAATGAGGCGATCCGAATACACGCTCGGAGTTGCGCGGTCGCGACGACGGCGCCCCGCGGCATGTCTACCAGAATCTCGTCACCGTTGAGCAGACGGTGGCAAAACGGCTCCGACATGCAGAGTTCCCGATCCCGGTTGGGAAAGACCTTCGCTGCGTGAATCGCGAGTCTCCCCATGTAGCGGGTGCCCCAAGAGCGCGTTTCGATTCGCTTGGCTCCGAGCGCGATCAGTGTGGCCCAGGGTTGCGTCAAGGTTAGCGCCTTCATGCGTACCTCCGAGCGATCAGAGACGGGGCGCCGACGCATCGGAGGGCGCCGTGCGATTCGAGAAGATCGGTGACCTGGTTCGAGGTCATATCGTCGCCCGCGCGCGGCCTTTCTCCGTGAGTGCCCAGTCCCCGTTGGTTGTCCTGTCCACGAGGCCTTGTCCGCGCAGCGCGTGCATCGCCTGGTAACCTGCGCCCATCGTGCCGCCAAATTCCTCGACCAACGCCGCCAGGCTGTAAGAGCCGCCGTCCTGCGCGAGCAGTTTGAGGGCGCGGGCGGCGAATCCCTCCGCCTGTCGGCGGGAAGGCTTCGCTACTCCTTCTTTCTTCGCGCGCCGAGGTCGAATGAGTGAGAGCAGTTCGCGCTCGATGCGTTTACACTCGGCTGCGGCTGCCTTGAAGGCTGCCTGCGCGTCCGCTAGGGCGCCCCGCTCCTTTTCCACTTGGCCGCGCGCGAGGGATAGTCGCCGCGCGCCTTCTTCGATCCCGCGCGCCCAATCCGGGGCGGTTGCCGCTTCGGTTGTTTTAGCCATGGTTCTTACCTCAGTCGGGCCATTTCGACCCGTTGCTGATTTGCCACTGGAGCATCTCCATCTCGACGTAGCGCGCGCTGGAGTGCTTTTCGCGCGACGCGCCATGCATCAACGCGAGGGTGCGCCAGATGCTCACGATGATCGGAGCCAAGCGGTCCTGGGCGCGCAGGACGAAAACCGGCTCGTCGTGTCCGAGAGACTCGATTCTTCTCTTTTCTGGAGCGCCCTCGGCGCCCGACGACGTAAGGCCCCAGATCTCATCATTCAGCTGATGGCTCAGAAGCCGGCTCAGAAGCACGGCGCATTCGTCGCAGAGACGCAGGCGGACCAGGGCGCCGGGTTCGCTCCGGATGCGGTAGCCGCTCTTCACCACCCGGCATAGCGTGCAGATTCCAACATCGACACCGATCGTCATGGCCGGGCTTCCTCCGCATCCGGGCGCTGCAGGTCGGCCTCGAATGGCCGCACGATGAAGTCCTCACCGGCGCTGCGGATCTTCACGCCGGCGATGGCCTGCGCCTCCTCGGGCGCCGCAAGCATCGCCTGCCGATCGATCGACTCGACCACGCGCAGGAAGCGGCTGCCGACGGCACGCATGAGCTCCAGCACCTTCTTGGCGTTGGAGATGACGACCCGCGGCGGCTTGGTGCGCCATGAGATCTCGCCGGCCGCGAATTTGTAGGACTTAACGCGCCCGCCGCGGGTCAGCTCCTCGCGATTGGCTTCGCACCATGCGCGCAGCCCGCGGGTGAGGATCTCGATCCGCTCCTTGTGCGGCCGCGCCTGCAGCTCGTGGGCTTCCTTGACGATCGCCAGCGCCTCGCGCATCTCAGTCTCGACCCGCGCGCGCTCGCGCTGCGCGATGCCAATCCGCTTAATGAAGGAGTTGGCCTCGTAGGCGTCGCGCGGGATATCGACTTTCGACGAAGTAGTCACAAGGAACCTCCGATCTCGGCGACGAAGGCGCCCTCGACCGTGTAGGGGTCTATGCGCTCTTCGGACGAGCATTCGATGTGATGAAGCGGCCGGTCGATGGTCAGGGCAATTTCGACGGCAGCATCGGGCCACTTGGCTTTGACGAAAGCCGCCACGGTGGTGGCCTTTACATGATCGGCGATCGCGTACACTACCTGGATCATCAGGCGTACTCCTCTTGGGCGCCGGGATCGTCTTGGACCCGAGCGCGAGTTCTCAAATCTGCCTCGAGGCGCGCGAGCTTGGCGCCGAACTGCGGTTGTTCCTGCGCGCGGCGTGCGGTGACCTGGAGCGCGTGTATGACGGTGCTGTGATCGCGCTCGAAGAGCTTGCCCACGGCGACCGTGGACAGACCGGTCAGCCGATGCGCCAGGGTGATGGCCACCATGCGCGCGCACGAAACATTCTGCCGACGACTGCGGGACAGCAGATCATCCGGTTGGAGATGATAAAGGCCGCTGACCACCAAGCGGATCTCTTCCGCGCGGCGCACCGCGGGCGCGGCACGACCGGTCCGCAGCCACGACTTGGATTGTTGCGCTTGCCACTGCTCGAGGAGCCTTGCGCACCAGCGACAGTAGTAGTCTGGCTCGCCGAGGGTGAGATTGCCCTGGGCGTCGAAGTGCGCGGTATGAATCGCTGCGCCCGTCTCCTGGAGGCGCCCCCCGCAGGCGGCGCAGATTAAGATAGCCATTGGCCTACCTCGTCCTTTCCTACTTCTACGCGGCCGGATCGTCTCCGGGCACTGCCTTCTTCGAGCCTTCGAGCGTGCGCAGGATTCGATATACAATCCGACCGTGCTTGTCCGGGTGCGCCTTGCTGCGGTGATCCACGAGCCTGTGCGTTGGACCCGATTTGACAGGACGGCTCAGATCAATCTTTTCGCCGCATAGCGAGCACACGGCGATCTTGTGCTCGATCACGGCCGCCATTGGCTGATCCTCTTGCGAGCCGCGGCCAACGCCCCGCGCCAGCATCGAAAGCACAGATCGTGTTTGTGGTCGCGCTTGAAGCGCCCGTGGGCCACAAACAGGGCGCGGCGCACCCCGCATCCCAGGCACATTCGCTGTTGGTGGTGATATCTGATTGCCGCGGCTCTCATTGATCACGGCTCCCTGGCGTGCTACCAGCGTCCGTCTCATAGCCCAGGCGCTCCACATAGGCGCCCAGCGCCCGCAACCGCTGGTCGCATCGTCTCAGCTCGGCCAGCAGCCGCGCGCGTCGCGTGCGTTCCTCCGCGATCACGATGTTGGGGTCGAGCAGCACGGACCGCTCAACGCGCGGAGCAATGGGTCCGGTATCGCGCACCAACCGATAGGTTTGTCCCTGCCACCCGTGTTTGGGTGTCCCGACGATCTCCACGTAGCCGCCGCGCTGCAGCGCGTTCACGTAGCGCTCGACGCGCTTGCGCGCGACCGCGGCGAGCTCGGCGAGTTGGGTAATGCGAAAACCGCCAGGCGACATCCGCATCGATGCCCAGACCCTGCGACGCAGCTCGCTCGGCTTGCCGGCCAGATCATGCGGCGGCATGGCTCGCTGCTCGCTCTTCGCTGACCGAGTCCAGGTCAACGACGCTACGCGTCGATCGCAGCGCGTATGCGAACTCGAAGCCTTCGGGGAGGTCACTCGCGCCAACGCGCTGCTTGCCGCGCCGGCGCGCCAGGCGCTCGATGCGCTCCAGCGCGACCCGGATTGCTCTGGCGCTCCCGCGTGTCTCCTCATGGAGGCGCCGAATTAGGTCGTCGGCGAGCTCGATCTCGCACAGCGTGGTTGCCAACGTGCGCACGTCCCGGAGATCGCACGGGCCGAACTCGATCCATTGCGCCACGCGGCTGGAGAGCTGCGGAAGCGACTGGACGACGCGCGAGAGTTTTGACATGCCGATCAGTACGAGGGGGGCCTGCGTCTGATCGTGGATCGAGCGCAACGTCTCGACCATCCGTAGCCTATCCACCAGGCGGTCGGCCTCATCGATGAAGATGGCGCGCGGCCGCTCGCGCAGGGCGCCGAGCACCCGCTCGAAGTTGACGCGCGTGGCGTGCGCTCGCTCGGCACCCAGTTCGATTGCCAGGTCCCCCAACATCCAATTGGGCGACCAGTCCGGCAGGGCCTCGACCCACACGGCCGCTTCGAGCAGACAGATATGCTTGGCCGAGGTGGTCTTGCCGAGTCCGACCGGTCCGGAGACCAGGCCGATGCCCGGCGTCCCAGGACTGCGGAACAGCAGCCCGTGAGCGGCTTGCAGCAGCCGCTTGAGATTTGAGGTTTGCGCGATCGCGTTACGCATTGGCCTGTTTCTCCGCCGGATGATAAATACCAGCAGCCCAGGCGTCCGCCTGGCAGCACGCGAGGCATTTGCCGCAGCGGTTGCTGTGCGCCGCGTCCGCACAATAGCGGCAGCGTTTTGTCGCACTCTTCGCACTCTTCTTGCGCTTCATGGACTTCTCCTTTTCACGCTACGCGCCGTCGCAGCGCTTGGATCTCCGGCAACGGCTCGACCATCTTCAGGAAATCGAGATCGGACTGCGTCCGCTGCTCGCGTGGAGTGACGAGTAGCTTTTGGTAGCGCGCGACGATGGCCTCGGCCTCGGCCTCTTCGTCGTACGCGCCGCGCTTGAGTGACAGAATCGATCGCACGGAAGCGTCGAGGCGCTCATGCTCGGCATCCGTCATCATCGGCGCGGCGGCCGCTGGTTCCCGCGCCGCCACGGCATCCGCCACCGCGTCCAGCGTCCGCGTCCGCACTTCCTCAGCTTCCCGCGCGGGCACCAGCGTTACCGCCGTCGCCGAATCCGCATGCGCCTGCAGGTAGGCATCCGCTACCCGGCGCAGATTGATCTTCTTCTTGAGCCGCGCGCCCTCCGCGCGATGCTCGCGCGTGAAGCGGTCCTGCGCCTCGCGCATCATCAGTGCCATCGTGCCGCGATCGATTCCCTTGCGTTCGGGATTGATTGCGACACAGACGAACTGATGGTCGCTGGAGTAGACCGCGATCTCACCGAGGTCGCGCGGGTCGAAATACGCGTGCACCCGCTGGCCGATGTGCGCAACCAGTTCGTCGGCGATGTAATCAACACCGTCGATAGAGACGCCCTTCTTGGTGACGACGCGCAGTCCGTCGCCGCCGGGCGCCTGCGCCATCAGTTGGTCGAGCACGCGATCGTCGATGGCGCGCTTGACCGAGCGGCGGAGCAGCTCGGCCGCGACCTCATTGGGCGTACGCCGTGCCAACTCGGAATGGGGCGCGTCGCCGTAGATGTTGCGCGCCCAGTTGTCGAGATGGGCCTGGAGCTGCTCGCCGGTGAGCGAGACCTCGAAGATGGTGCGGTCCGTTTTACCGCGCCGCGCCGCCATCGAGAGCCGCTCGCGAATCGCCTGAGCCTGGGCCACATTCGCGCCGCGGTATCCGGGCAGGAGTGGCAGCAGGTCATGCGACATCGTGCCGTTGGCCCGCTCGATGAAGGGCTTTTGCCAGGGCGCGTACGGGAGAGACGGGTTCCAGGCGACCTCCAGCGCGGCGAGGATGCGCTGGGTATGGCGCGCGACGAACTCCTTCCCGTTGTCGCCGTGGACGGCTTCGGGGACGCCGAACTCGCGGATCCATTCGCGCAGCAGGAGTCCTACCGCGACGGATGTCACGGTTTTCGAGACGCGCCACCTGGTGGTGCGCGATGCGACGTCGATCATGCCGATGATCGCGTGGCGCCCGTCAACGCAATGGGCGTCGGCGGGCGTCGCGTCGATCTCCAGGAGCTCGCCGAAGCGCGTGATGCCGGCGGCCGCGTCCGCTACGGCGACGCGGTAGCGATTGTTGAACTCGCGCGGATTAGTCATCGCGGCCATCTCGGCGCGGTGCTCGGATGTCCACTTCCGGATGAAGCGTTGAATCTGGACTGTCGATGGTGTGGCGCCGTTGAAGCTCGGCTCGATCAGATGACGGATCTGGCGCGCCGAGAGGACAGGCTGCTGGATGACCATCGCGATGATCGACTCTTGCATATCTACAGATTGCACGACCTTCCCGCCTTTGGGTCGGCCGCGCTGGTCGATCAGACCCGCGACGCCGTCTTTGAGATAGCGCTTGACCCACCGATGGAGCGTCGGCCAGGGGGTTCCTTCGATCGCGGCGAACTGCTTGAGCGCCGCCATCGTGGTGCCTGAGTTGGCGCGCCGGAACTCCTCGTAACGCTGCACCAGCTCGAAGCGCTGATCGAGCAGGTCCTGCTGCGCTTCGGAGAGCGCCGTGCCGAGCGGCGCGGGCGCGGCACGACCGGCCGGAGCACGGTCGCCGGCGGCGGCCAGATCGCGCGCCGGATCGATCTCGCGAGATTCGCGACGCATAAGAGCCAGCTTTTGCGCGCCGCTCAGATAGTTGATGCTGAACTCCCGATGCTCCGTGTCCCGTGGAGTCCACTTATGACGGTTGACGTAGAGCTGAACGCCGCGCCGGGTGCGCGGCAGGCCGGGCAGGCCGGCCAGTTCTGCCACGGACAACCAGTCCTTCATGCATGCCTCCGCGACCGGCAGATTCGAGGATCGCGGCCACGGCCGGCGCCACGGACTGGGCAATACCTGTGGCTGCCGGCCGCGCGTTGCCCTCCCCTTGGTGCAGGGGTGCGACCAAAGGAGGGAGTGCAGATGTCGGACTCGGCTCTGGAGCGCAGGCTGGCTAAGATCGAAAGGGAGCTATTGGAAACGCACTTTTTGCTGATCGTGCTAATCGAGAGTATCTCGACCATCGAAGCCCTGAGAACGCACAGGCCCATCTCTAAAGCGCTCCTTCGGATGCTCGGCAGCGCGACGCGATCGGGCACTCCGAATGCTCGGCGACTGGCTGAAGAGGTATACGAGGAGGTCTCTGGGTTTGGCGGCATGAAAGCGCTGCGCCGATCGATGAGGAGGAAGCGCGGAAGAGCTGCCGGGCCAAGCGGCAACGGCGTGAAATAGCACGCGCTCGAAACTGCGTTCCCGCCTTTTGGATCTCTCGGAGGAGATCTTCACGTCGAAGCTTCATTGGGCCACCATCATCGATCGCAGGTCCGTTGGCGGTCCTTTCGCTCATTGGATGAACCCTCCGACGTGGGCGCTCTTTAGGAGCGTCTCGCGCAGGCAGCGCGGGCATATGCCATCGATTTCGTAGTCAACCGCGCCGCCCCCGGGCTTGATGTCCTCGCGCGCGGGCTTGTGGCCTTCCAATATCCAGCCATCTTCCGACGACTCGGCTCTCAGTTGATCGATGAGCGTCCGAGGTCGCAGGCATAGATCGAAAATCGCGTAGCTGCGGCCACAGCCGCAGATGATCGTGGCCTTCGTACAGGTGTGAATCTTCACAGACCGTTGGCCTCGCCATCCTGCGCCCGCGCCTCGACCAGGAACCTGGCGGCCGCGAGCCCGGTCGCCGTCAGCTCCCAGCGCCCACAGCGCTCCCTGATCAGCCACAGGCGCGAGGCGTCGAGCACCGCCGCCGAGAGACCGGCGAGGCGCGGATCTATCAGCCACGCGTCATCGTCGCAAAGCTCATCGAAGGTAAGGCCCTCGCCGGAGTCCTCTTCGTAGAGAATGAGAATGACTGTCGGCCATTGCACTTGCCGTTCGATAATCTGAACTTCGCCGGTCATGGCTGGGCCTCGCTTGCATACGGGACGAAGAGTGAGCCAATCTCGCGGAAGACGCGCGCGAACTTCTCGCGGTGGGGACCGAGATAAAAGAGCGCGCTGGGAAAGGGCGCCCCCGTCGCCAGCTTGGAGCCGTCAGCGGCACCGAAGCGCAAGCGCCCGCGGACGAAGCAGATCAGGGCCGCATCGGCGAGCTTGGAGAACCAGGCCGTATCCGTGCGCGCCGCGACCAGCGCAATCGCTTCTTCCACCTCGCCGGCTTGGAGGTCGCGCGTCAGCTTCGCCACCCAAAGCGAAACGGCATCGCCGTAGGGCGGATTCATATAGATGCGGCCCAGCCAGCGCCGCGTAAGGCCGTCATCTGTCTTGATGATGTGGTTGCGCGCGGGGACATTGGCCTGTTCGCGCCGCGCATTGCTGCAGGGGTCCAAATCGATCTCGCCGAGCACGGCGAGCACGGCCTGGACGATCTCCGGCGGCGTCAGCCATTCGTCGGAGTTGGAGGACATCGCCGCGCCGCTTGCCAGAAAGCTGTTCGTGCTCGCGGTGCGCTTCATGCCCCGCAGGCGCTGCAGGCGCGCGTCGAACTCTTGCGCGGTCATCCGCGCGATCTGCTGCCACGCGGCCGACTGCTTCTTGGTGATGCCGAGGTCGTCGAGCGAGCAAAGTTCCGTTTTGGTACTTTGGTCGCCTCCGCGGCCGCGGCGCTCGCCCTTCTCAAATGCGACAAGCAGAAACTCGCCCGCCTTGCGCTCAGCGTGCAGGCGCGCCTCGCGCGCCAAGCTCTCTAGTTCGCGGGCCTGCGCCTCGCGGGCGTACTGCCGGATCGCTTCGATCCGATGGCGCACCTCGCGAGTTTCGGCCAGGGTCGCCGCGACGTCGATCGCGGTACGCATCTGGGTGAAAACCTGCATTGGCTCCGCATCTAGGGCGCGCGGCCCGAGGGTGGCAACGGCGTGGGTCACCGGCGTGCTCCCTTCGCACAGGGCTTGCGTCTACGGTGGCCGCTGGGCATCAGGGGCGCGGCGTAACGCGACGGCCAAATCTGTTCGGGTCGCATTCCGAGTGCGAGCGCGATCAGGCGCTCGGCCTTCGGGTAGGGACGCTGTAACGCCTGTTGAAGAGTGCCGACCGCGTAGCCGTAATGGGCTGACAGCGCGCGCAGGCTTTTTCCGCGCTTCTTTAACGACGCGACAATGTCGGCGGGATGCATATCCTTGACATAAGCTCTCGGGTCAAATGGAATTGACTGGCGTGTCTGCACAACGACAAACCTTAGCGAAACATGTTTCGCTCGTCAAGAGACATGATTCGCCTCCGATGAAAAAAAACGATCGCGGGGACCCGGGGCTGATCGCGCGCCTGCAAGAGCTCGAAAAGGAAGAGGGAAGCTTCGCGGCTCTCTCGCGTCGCACGGACGTCCACGAGGCCGCCTTACGCAGTTACGTGCGCAAGGGGATTCGCATCCCGTCGGATAACATCCTCAAGATCGCGGACTCGATGGACGTATCGATCGAATGGCTGGTGGCGGGCCGCGGTCCGAAGAAGTTGCCGCGCGACGAAGAGGGGCGCCCGGTGCGCCCCTTTAACGCTCGCCTGATGCGCGAAGCGGTCGAGGTGATGGAGATCCTGAGTCGGAAGGAAAAAAAAGGAGAGTACGCTCCCGAGCAGAAGGCGATCGCCGCTCTCAGGCTGTACCGGATCTGCGATGACAAGGAGCATAGCGGGGAGCGTGTATCCCGGGAAAAGATGATAGAGATCGCGAGAGCGGTAGCATGAGTTACCCACTTTGCGCGTTAGCGTGCTATGGTGGCCCATCTCGGCGTCCAGGAGCACCAGGTGGGGGACGAAGATCGGCGCCCGCGCGACAGCGTTCACAAACCGGATTACAAGGCGGAGCTTCTCCAGTTGTTTGACGGGCAGCCAAAGGACCGTGCGAATCGTGGTGACCGTTGAGGCCCCGCACGGAGATGGACCGAAGCGCGCGCCCAAAAAGAGCTGGATCGACGAGCTGGCGCAGATCGTCCTCGACGAGGGGGCCCACCACGGGATGACCAGCGAGGAGCTGATCAGCTTGGCGGCGCAGCAGTTCGGCAAGAAAGTGTCCGCGCTGGCGGCGCTGAGTGCCGACGAACTGCAACGGTTGTACGAATCTCTCAAGCACCGGCGCTGAAAAAAACGAGGAGAGGAAGATCAATGGACGCGGTCGTCGGCCTGATCTTTGTTGTCGCGGCATTTGCGTGGTGGGCGTGGCTGCCGATAACGATGGCGCGGCTGAAGTTGGTCGAAAAGGACGCGCGCGAGTCCGCGAAGCTGACGGAAGACGAGAAGGAAAAGCTTCCGGCACGTCACGCCAGGGCAAAAAAGGGGCTGGCGCGAGCCTGGTGTGCGGTCGCTTCCCTAACGGTGGCATTTTGGATCGGGGTCGCGGTCGTCAGCTCCGAGAGAAGTGGCGACTTGGCTGCGACACCCACGGCGAGCGATCAGGATAATGCGCAGACCCCGCTGAGCGAGAGGCAGATCCGGGATGCACGCCTGGCGCTGTGCGCAGCGGCGGCGGACGAGTATCCGGACGTGCTGGCCGGGAAGGGTCACAAGGACGCGATCACGCTCGCCAACCAGTATGCGGTCGGCGAGCGTGCGGGTGGCCGCGCGATTGGGCATGAGTGGGGTAGTTACGAGAACGGCGCGTGGAAGGATGGCGACTGCCGCGCGCTCTCGGTGGCCCAGTGGGCGCCTAGCGACGGCTACGCGGGCGATCCGATCGATCTTCCGCGGGGGGCGATTTCCGTGGTCGTGAAATCCCCAGGATTCTGATCCAGTATGTTAGCGGCGGGCTTGCCGCAGCCGCGGCGTTCGTTGACCTGATCAGCGGACAAATGTCCGCCCTACCGGAGGATGGAGGGCGCGCGTAACCTCGCACGCGTGTCCATCTATGCTGCTCCTATCATAGCCACCATCGCCGGGGTGCTCCGATGAGTGCCCCGGCGAACTGGTCTGAAGAGCGCGCCGCGATCCGGCGTGTCGCCGAGCGTTTTGGCGTCGATCCGCGTTTTGTCGCGGCTATCCGCAAGCAGGAAAACGGCGGTCCCGGCCGCGAGTTCGGCGTGCTGGACGGCTACGCCACCACCTACGATCTGCAGCTACAAGAATGCTGCCGCACCGTCGCCCATCGAGTGTTTATCTACCAGGCGCGCGGTCGCCTGTTCGCCTACAACGAGTCCGGGCTGACCTACAGCCGGGAGTTCTTGCACTATTTCGCGGCCATCTGGGCGCCGATCGGCGTAGCGAACGATCCCACGAATCTCAACGCGAACTGGCTGCCCGGCGTGACCCAGTTGTATGCGATGTTCACCGGCCCGAACGGCCTGGACGCCCTGGTCTGAAGGAGACGGCTCGTGGCGGAGATATCTGTGCCCGAGCTTTATTTACGCCGTCCCGTACGCGCTAGGGCCAAGACCTCGGCGCCTGTCGAAAGGAGAGACCCGTGAAGCTTAAGCATTACGTCACTCTGGCGCTCGCGTTCGTGCTCACCCTGGCGCCTCAGGCAATGACTTTCGTGCCCCCCGCTTATCGCGACCTCGCCAGTGCCGTAATGGCGCTGCTCTCCTCGATCTATCACCTTTTTCAGGCGACTCCGGCCCCGGCCGCCGCCGTCATTAAGCTGCCCGGCCGCGGCCTGACGGCCCTGTGGGTGGTGCTCGTGCTCGGCGCTCTGGCGCTCCAAAGTTGCACGTCCTCCAGTCTTGCTACGGCCGAGAGTTCCGCCGGCGAGCTGGTCAGTTACGGGATCCCCTACACCCAGGCAAAGATGACCGCCGCATGCGCGCGTCCCAGCTCGGACGTGATCGCGGCAACCGCCTGCCTCAATATGAAGACTTTCGCGGCGTTCTGCCTGGCGAACCTGCCGCAGCAGGCCCAAGGCGTCAACGCCGCGATTGGCGCGGCGGGCGCGGTGGGCGCGGCTACGGGTAATGCCGCTGTGGCGACGGGAGCGGCAGTTGCGGCGGCAGCAAACACAGCGCTCGTGCCGGCGTTCTCGGCTGCCCAATTGGCGCAGTGCGCTTCGGGCGGCTTTCCGATGGCGAGCGCGGCTCACTGAGGATTTCAGATGACGCTGCCCTTCCTGCCCTTCCAAGCAAAGCCCGGCGATATCATGGGCCTGAGGGGATCCGGTTGGATTTCAGACCAAATCTGCGAACTGACCCGGCCGTCATCTCCGATCATCTGGGAGGGCGTCGCGATCGAATGGAGTCACGTCGGCATAGTTACCGCGGTGGCGCCCTTCGTCCAGGTGACCGAGGCGCTGACAAAGGTGCGGACGCGCCCCATCGATGTTTCGATTGCAGAGGCTGAGTTCGCGTGGATCGCCCAGTTGGGGGCTCTGACGGATCAGCAGCGCGCAATGCTCGCGCGCAAGGCGCTGAGTTTCTCGGCGGACGATTACGGGTACGCGGATATCGGGCTGCAGGCGCTGGATAGCGTGACGCGGTCGCGCTGGTTCACCCAGCATTTTGCAGAGCGTCGATTCCCTATCTGCTCAATGCTGGACGCGCTGGACTACGACTCGATCGGCATCCGGTTGGGCATCAGCGCGAGCAGCGCCACTCCCAACGACCTTGCGCGCTATGTCACCACCCACGCGGGCTGGGCGGTCCAGGCGGTGAAGTGACGCCTCGGCGCGGCGCCATCGCGGTACTGATACTCGCGGGAGCGCTGGGATGCGGCGTGCGTCAGACCTATTACCAGAATGAGCCGGCGCGCGGATGGTGCGTGGTGACACGAGTCTCCGGCTACTTCTGGGAGCCCATCGCAATCAATCACACCTGCCGCGACGCAAGCGGACACTACACCCAGAAGCTGGGCACGATGTCGGCGAGCATCCCGGGCCTGAGCGGCCTGGCAAGCGAAGTTGGACCGACGATGCCTATTACTCCGACGCCGTAGGCCCCGCATGAATGATACGCAGATCCTAACTTTTATCGCGGCCCACCTCTTTGAGCTGCTGAACCTCTTTATTTGGTTGATCGTCTGGCTCGTGGGCCAGACGATCGCAAAGAAGAAGGATCTGCAACCGCTGCAAGAGCGGCTGCACGAGTTGGAGCTACGCTTCGAGGCCGCTCCCGGGTGGCCCACCGCACGGGCATTGGATCGCCAGCTCGCGGAATTGTCGGCTGAGACTCGGGCGATGCGCGAGTCCGTGGTGTTGCTCAAGCACGCGATTGAGATGATTCAGAATCACTTGCTGGAAAGCGCGCGGCAATGAATTTCAGCGAGCGCATGACCCAAGATCGGCGCCTCATGATTCTGCGGCTGCTGGCCGAGTCGGATGACCACGCGGCGACCGAGCCGCTCCTCTGGAACGCGCTCAGCCGGGCCAGGGCGACCCTGGACCAGATCCGGGGGGACATCGCGTGGCTGCGCGAGCAGGAGCTCGTCAGGACCGATGAGATAGCGGGTATCCAGGTCGCGATAGCAACGCAGCGGGGGCTCGACGTGGCCGCTGGGCGAGCGAGCGTGCCGGGCGTACGGCGCCCATTCCTCGAGGACTGAGCGGTGACCATCGCGCAAAGGCAGCGCGAGATAACACGCCTGCGCACCGAGATTGGATGGGCGCGCACCCTGCACGATCACGGCGGTCCGAACTGCGAGCAGAAAGTTCTGGAGCTGCAGCGCGAGCTGCGCGAGATCGAGACGATCGAGCCAAGCGATGCGCAAATCAAAGGTTAAGCGGCTGCCGGCACCGCTGCGCGAGGCGCTGGAAAGCCTGTGGCGCGAGGGGCGCTACACGCTCGATGAGCTGCTGAACCGCTTGCGCGAGATGGCACCGGCGGTCGGCGCGCGCCCGGAAGAACTTCCCTCGCGCAGCGGACTGCACTCGTATTTGCAGCATTTCGAGAAAAAATTGGCGCGCTACCGCGAAGCCCAGCAGGTAGCGGGCATGTGGGTCGCGAAGCTTGGCGAGGACCCACAGGGCGACGTGGGACGACTGTTGGCCGAAATGCTCAAGTCGATCGCGCTGCAGACGATGGACGCGGCGGGCGAGAGCGGCGAGCCCACGGGCGCGCAGGATCTGATGCTGTTGTCGGCGGCGCTCAAGAACCTGGCCGCCGCCGAAAAAACCTGGGCGGACCGGGAATTGAGGATACGCAAGGAGCTGGCCGCGCAGGTCGAACAGGTAATCGAGCAGGAAAAGCGGCCTGGCGGCGGCTTGTCGGAAGATGCCGCGGCACGGATCCGCGCCGCGCTGTTGGGAGGCGAGAAGTGATGAACCCAGGAGAAGAAGTGAGACTGCCCACCATCGGCCAGATCGTAGTGTTCGTGCAGCCTGAGCACGAGCAACCCTTCAATGGGCACCGGGAGCACCCAGCAGTTGTTACCGCCGTATGGGCTGCCGACTGCGTCAACCTGAAAGTGCTCTTCGATTGCGGCCCGGTCGAGGATCGGACCTCTCAGCTTCGTGGCGAGAGCTGGGTCTGGCCCGTGGACGCCTGAAGAGTCGCTATGCCTGATAGCCTGGAGATCCTCTTGCCCTACCAGCGCGATTGGATCGCCGATCGCGCGCCGGTGAAGGTGTACGAAAAGTCGCGCCGCATCGGCATCTCCTGGACCGAGGCCGCGGATTGCGCGCTGAGCGCCGGCACGGCAGGCGTGGCGGGACAGGATGTTTCCTACGTCGGCTACAACCGCGAGATGGCGCGGGAGTTTATCGACGATTGCGCGTTTTGGGCGCGCCGGATTCACCGCGCAGCCGTCGAAATCAACGAAGAGCTCATCCAGGACGAGGGACGCGACATACTGGCATACCGGATCGATTTCGCCTCCGGGCACAAGATCCAAGCGCTGTCGTCGCGGCCGAGCAACCTGCGGGGACGCGAGGGAATCGCGGTGATCGATGAAGCCGCGTTCCACGACGATTTGCCCGAACTGCTCAAAGCGGCCCTCGCGTTTCTGATCTGGGGCGGATGCGTTCGGGTCATCTCGACCCACAACGGTGCCGACAACCCATTTGCGGAGCTGGTCGCCGACATCCGCGCCGGACGCAAGTCCTACTCGCTGCATCGGACGGACTTCGACGAAGCACTGGCCGCGGGCCTCTATCGCAAGATCTGCGAGCGCAAGGGTGACCTCTGGACGCTCGACGGCGAGCGCGCCTGGCGCGCCGAGATCATCGCGCTGTACCGCGACAACGTTGACGAGGAGCTGTTCTGTATTCCGCGGCGGGGGGGAGGCGCATATCTGCCGTCGCTCCTGATCGAGTCGCGGATGCGCGCGGAGATCCCGGTCATCCGCTGGGATTTCCCCCAGGATTTGATGTTCGACGACGAGGTAGCGCGCCGGCGCGCCGCCGAGGACTTTTGCGACGAGCATCTGGCGCCGGTTTTGCCGCGGCTCAATGACCAGCTGATCAGCGTGTTCGGCGAAGACTTCGGCCGCACCGGCGACTTGACCGTCATATGGCCGCTGCAGCTCGGCGCGGGGCTGACACGACGCACGCCATTTGTCGTCGAGCTGCGCGGCGTCCCGTTCGAGCAGCAGCGCCAGCTCCTGTTCTTCATCGTCGATCGATTGCCGCGATTCGTGGCCGGCGCGATGGATGCGCGCGGCAACGGGCAGTACCTGGCCGAGCAGGCGGCGCTCAAATACGGCGCGTGCGTGGAGCAGGTGATGCTGTCCGCGGGTTGGTATCGGGACAATATGCCGCGCTACAAGGCGGCTTTCGAGGACGGCACGATTGAGCTCCCCAAAGACGCGGACATCCTGGGGGACCATCGGATGCTGGTGATGGATCGGGGCATCGCCCACATTCCGGATCGCCGGGAGCGCGGCAGCACCGGGATGCGCCACGGCGACTCGGCGATCGCCGGCGCGCTCGCCTGGTACGCGAGCACGCTCGACCCTCCGACCTGCCGCGGTTTTATTCCGGTCGCGCGCATTCGACCTTTCACGGAGAGGCCGAGCGACGACACGCTGGATCGCGGCGCGCAGGGAATCCGGCGCCGCCGCTTTCGAGCTTACTGAGGAGATTCTGCGATGGCCGAGCTGCAAAGCCTGCTGGGACGCCTGGAGGACGCGCGCATTCGACTGCAACGGATGCGCGATCAGCGCGAGAAACTGGCGGCAGCGATCGCCGAGGGTGAGCGCCAGGTCAAGGCGATTCTCGCCGATGTCCAGCTCGAAGCGCTGGGCAGTAAGCCGGCGGCTGGCCGCGTTCGGCACCGCACCGGGGAGATGCGCGAGGGCGTGATCCATCTGTTGATGGCCGAGGATGCGATGCGCGTGCCGGAGATCGCGGCGCGGATGAGCGCCACGACGGCGAGTGTCTACGCGTGCCTGGCGGCGCTCAAGAAAGAGGGCATCGTCGTCGCCCTGGAGGACCATCACTTTGGCCTGACCTTCGAGGAGCGCGATCGGCGCCGAATCGCCGGCGCGGGAGAATCGCATGCCGCTGTATGACGCATATGGGCGTCCCGTCGATACCCAGGCGCTGCGCGGCGAGCAGGCCGCGCCGACCGTCGCGGGCATCCGCAATATTTATTCTGTCGTGCACCCGAGTCAGAACCTCTCGCCAGAGCGGTTGGTCGCGGTGTTGCGTACGGCGGAGATGGGCGATCCGTGGCTGTACCTCGAGCTGGCCGAGGACATGGAAGAGAAGGACCTCCATTACCTGAGCGTGCTCTCTACGCGCAAGCACGCGGTGGCCCAGCTCGAGTTGAGCGTGCAGGCGGCCTCCGAGGATCCCGCCGATATCGCGGACGCGGATTTCGTGCGCGAGGCGCTGTTGGAGGGTCCGCTGGACCTGCGCACTGCTCTTTTCGACATCCTCGATGCGATCGGCAAGGGCTTCAGCGTAACTGAAATCAGCTGGGACACGGGAGGCCGCGAATGGATCCCCGTGCAACTTACCTGGCGCGATCCGCGCTGGTTCATGTTCGACTGGGTATCGGGTGAGCAATTGCTCGTACGCACGCTCTCGAGCGACGGCACGCCACTTCCCGCGGCGACGGCCAACAGCACTTCGAGCGGCGGATCGCACCTGGCGTCGATCGCGCCGAACCTCTCGATGACGCGCACTGGGGCGGAGATCGGCATACAACCGGCGACCGCCCCGCTGCGACCATTCAAGTTCATCACGCATCTGGGACGCGCGAAATCGGGGCTCCCGATTCGCGGGGGCATCGCAAGATTGGCGGCCTGGGCGTACCTGTTCAAGACCTATGTGCTCAAGGACTGGGTCGCGTTCGGCGAGACTTACGGGCAGCCCCTGCGCGTGGGCAAGTACGGGCCGGGGGCCAGCGAGCAGGACAAGCAGGCGCTGCTCCAGGCGGTGGCCAGTATCGGCGCCGACGCGACCGCGATAATTCCGCAGAGCATGGTGATCGAGTTCATCGAAGCGAAGGTCACCGGCTCGATCGATCTATATGAGAAACTGTGCGATTGGCTGGACCGGCAGACCAGCAAGGGCGTGCTCGGGCAGACGCTGACCACCGAATTGCCCAAGGGGGGCGGCTCGCGGGCGGCGGCCGAGGTGCATGACGCCGTGCGGCGCGATATCGCGGCCGACGACGCCCAGCGGCTGTGCGGGTCGCTCAATCGCGACCTGGTAAAGCCGCTGATCGATCTGAATCGCGGGCCGCGCGCCCGTTACCCCAAAATCATGCTGGGATTCCCCAGCGATGAAGATCTGGAGACCCTGAGCGCCGCGATTACACCATTTATCGACAGGGGTCTGCCGGTCGAGCAACGCGAAGTGCTCAAGAAATTTGGCTTGTCGCTGCCAGCGGCGGGCGCGCCGATTCTGCATCCGGCGGAGAAAATCCAGGGTCAGGATGCGGGCAGCGCGCCACAACCAGCATCTGAGGTCGGCGATATCGGCGCGGCTCCATTCACCGAGGTGACCGCGGCGCGCAAGGGCAAGGGCAACGGCAAGAGCGATACGCCGGCGCTGGACGCGATCGATCGGTTCTGCGCGCGGTTGCGGGACGAGTCCGATCCAGCGATGGCGCCGATTATCCGGCCGCTGCTGGCCGAGATGCGCCAGGCGCGCGGTTATGAGGATCTCAAGCGCCGGATGGTGCGGGCGGTGGCGGCGATGGATCCGGGCAAGTTTGAGGAGCTGATGGCGCGGGCGGGATTCGCGCTGAACGTCGCCGGGAATCTGGGCCTCAGCGTCGCGCAGGACGCGCCGCGCCGGCGCCGGGCAACTAGGATAGCGGGCCGGGAATAAAAACGGCCGTACGGGCCATGAACGAAGCGCTAGCGCTTTGTTTGGATGACGGGAGGATGGGTGATGAGGAAATGCAGCGGGTGCGATGCTCAGTTCGAGCCGAAACGCAAAGATCAGAAGTATCACAGCACGCCGTGCCGCCGGGACCATCAGAACCAGGTCGCCAGGCGCGCACTGGCGCGCACCACGAAGGCGCGCGCGCGGCGCCTATCCTTCGAGCCGGTGGTCAAGCGATGCGCGGTACGCGGATGTCGGGCGATCTTTCTGCCGGCGATCGACGCGACCGGGGCCGACGCAGCGCTCTGATTCAGCCATCGGCGGTCCGAAGATGCGCGTGCGCTTTTCGCCCTATCTAATGATGGGACGAGAAATGCGTCGGCCGTCGCGCAATTGAATCCGCGCCAGGAGATAGAGCTGGGGCGAATCCGGGACGTGCTGCGCGGGGCCTGCGAAATATGGCACGGCGCGCCCTGCGAACATCAGGGGTGCGCCTCGTGAGGACGCGGGTCGAGCCACTGACCGAGGAGTGGCTGAGATCAGTCGGATTCAAGTGGCATCAACTGGAGCGGCAGCCCGAAAAGCATTGGCTGTTGTGGCTCGGCGACTGCCTCGGAGGGGGTCTGACGAGCTATGAGGACCTGGGCGTCGAGGTCGCGTACGGCTCCTATGATCGCGCGACCAGGACTCGCGATCATTGGTTCTGTTGGCTGCGGGGCGACTCAGCCGGCCTGTACCACCGGTTCATCCATGTCCGCGCCCTGTACTATCGCGAGGAGCTGATCGACCTGGTCGAGGGGCTCACCGGCCACGTGTGGGACCCGACCAATCATCTATATGGCAGTATCCGGACCGCGCGCGCCGCGGAGCATATCCGGCGCGAGGACGAGCGCCTGGATCGGCAAATGATGCGCGAGCGCCCCTGGGCGCAGATCGAAAGAGACGAGTCGCGCGGACGCGCGCTGCCCGAGCATAAGGAAGCCGTCGAAGGAAAAAGCAAATGAGCGAGCCGAAGCTGATCGATGTCGGAGGCGGCCTGCATATAGTAGATGACGCCGAGGCCCGAAACGGTCCCGAAACGGAACCGTTTGGACCGCGCCGGGATCCTGCGAGCGAGGAGCTGCGCGAGATCGGCGCCGAGCTGCGCAAGCCGGTAACGGCGCAGCGGCGGGACTATCCCAACCTGATGCTGGCGATCGGCTTGGAGGCGCTGTACCGGCAGACGCAGGAACATATCGCGCGGCAGGGTCATATTCTCTCGCGCAAGGAGTTCATGGCGCTGGGCTTCTCGCTCCTGGTGCCCGCCCCCACCCTCCTGCAGCTCATGCAGCGGGGGCTGCCGTTCATGCTGGTGCAGCAGCCGCAACCGCCGGGTCAGGTCCCGCGCAATCCGCTGAGTATCATCAAGCGTGGCTGATTATCGCGGCAATAACGCGGCGGACTTCGACTTCGCGGCGTTGCCGCCGGAAGAGGCGGTCGAGTTTTTCCGCAAGAAGGGCTACCAGGTCGGTTTCGATTGGCGCGACGTCTGGCAGCAGGAGCATCAGCGGGCCTTCACGGTCGCCAAGGCGATGACGGTCGATCTCCTGCAGGATATCCGCGCGGTGGTCGACAAGGCGATCGCCGAGGGGATCGACTTCCAGGATTTCCGCGAGAATCTGGAGCCGATCCTGCGTGCCCGCGGATGGTGGGGGCGCCAGGAGATGGTCGATCCGCTGACCGGAAAGAAGCGGGACGTGCAGCTCGGATCCGCGCGCCGATTGCAGATCATCTATGACACGAACCTGCGCACGAGCCTCGCGGCCGGCCATTGGCAGCAGATCCAGCGTACCAAGAAAGACCTACCGTACCTGCGCTACGTCGACCCGGATCCGAATCCGCGGCCGCAACATCTGGATTGGAGCGGCACGATCCTGCCGGTCGATGATCCCTGGTGGTCGGCGCACTATCCGCCCAACGGCTACAACTGCAAGTGCTACGCCGACGCGCTCTCCGACGATGACCTGGAGCGCTACGGCTTTGAGCGCAGCCCGGCCGCGCCGCCTTCGCCGACGCACACGTACACCAATCCGCGCACGGGGCAGAGCTACGAGGTGCCTGATGGGGTAGCGCCGGAGTTCGCATACAATGTGGGCGAGACGGGAATCGTCGAGCCGGCGGAGCAGATGCTGGAAGCGAAGCTCGCCGCCGCAGACCCGGATATCGCGCATGCGGTGCGAGAGATGGTCGCGCCGAGCGCGGCGCTGCCCGATGATGCGATCGCGCGCAAGCTGGCGCGGCGTCCCGAAGCTCACCGGATCATGCAACGCGTACCGGCGCGCGAATGGCGCGCGGCGTGGGATTACTGCACCGACTCCGACCCTATCAACGACCCGTGGCGGCGGCATGGAGAGCTAACACCGCAGGCGAAGGACCTGCTCGCGCTGATGGGCAAGTTGCCGCGATTCAGCGGAGTTACCTGGCGCGGGGAAGAGCGCGCCTTGACGCCGGGCTTGATCGCAGATCTCACACCGGGAAGCGCTGTGACGCCGCAGGCCTTCTGGAGCACCAGCCGGAGCCGCTATCGGGGTCGCCGGTTTGCCGGGGCCGAGGGCATCCTCTACGAACTGCACGGGATCCGCGGGCGCCAGATAGAAGCACTGTCGCCGTTCCCGCGGCAGAAGGAGGTCCTCTTTGACCCGTGGGCTCGCTTCGAGGTAATATCAGCTAATCGCGAGGGGAAAATCCTCCATGTCGTTATCAAAGAAAAGCCCTGATGCGCGCGCCCGCGAAGCGTCTCCCAACGAACCGCCCATCTGGCCTCGCGGTAGCGTCGGTCTCGTGCCAGTCGGTAAAGCGCCGAAAGTAACCCCGGAGGTTGCCGAGGAGCTGCTCGCGCTAGGTATCCGCGTGCCGCCAGATCGCATCGCGCCGCGCTAGTCCAATCAGCGGACAAATGTCCGCCCTACCGGAAAGGTCTGATGTCGCGCACAATGCGCGGCGATGGCCACCGTTCCGACTCGCACGCAGGATAGACTGCCTGATTCGGCGTTCGCTTATATAGCGCCCGGCGGCCGCAAGGACTCGACTGGGCGCACGGTCCCCCGCTCCAAACGCCATCTGCTGATCGACGACGCCGCTCATGTGCGCGACGCGGCCGCTCGCTTCAATCAGACCCAGTTTCATTCGCTGGCCGCCAAGCGCGCCGCGTGGCTCAAGATCGAGCGGGCGGCCGGCAAGTTCGGGATCAAGCTGACCAAGCGCTTGGGCGCGAACGGTCAATTAATCGATCGCAAGGTCGAACGCGCTGCTTCGGACAACGTAATTACTTCCGCGTACAGCGTCGTGATCGAGGGCAATCCGCCGGAGTGGGTCGAGCTGCTGCCCTGCAACGGGAAGCCGTTCAAGGCCAGCGACGGAAGGGGACCGTTCACCCTCTCGGACCCGATGGCGGTCATCAAAGCCAGTCTGAGTGCCGCGGCGGGTGAATGCCTGCCGATCGATTACGACCATGCGACCGATTTCGCGGCTCCCGAGGGGCGGCCGGCGCCGGCCGCAGGGTGGATCCGCGAGTTGGCCGTGCGCGACGGCGCCATCTGGGGGCGCGTCGAATGGACGGAGCGCGGTGCGCAGTCCGTATCCGCGAAAGAGTATCGATTCATATCGCCGGTGTTCGACGTGGCGCAGGATGTTGCGTCGGATGACGTGCGGGGTGAGATCACCCTGATTCGTCGCGCCGCCCTGACGAACAATCCGGCGTTGGAGCTTACCGCAGTCGCCAGCAAGAGGAGTTTCGCGATGGCCAAGAAGAGCAAGATTGACGCCCTGGTCGAGCAGATCCAGGAAGCGGCCGATGAAACCGGGCTGCCGGTCGATACGCTGCTGGAAGGTATAAGCCACAAGCTGGGCGGCGATCTGACGGATCCCGATGGCGGCGGCGAGAATGACGAGCCGGCCGACGATCCGGCCGATGAGGGTGCCGCGGGCGGCGGCGATCCCGCCGGCGCGGCACCCGACGATGACGATGAAGAAGCGATGGCGCGGGAGCGCCATCGGGAGGCCGCGGCGACCCGCGAGCGCGACGGAATCGTCGAGGCGCCGGCCGAGCGGATGGAGCGGGAGACGGCCGAGCAGGAAGAGTTGGCCGCGGCGCGCAAGTCGAAGAAAGCCCGGGAGGACGAGCGGCGCGCCGGGCGCCTATCGAATGCCGAGCGCGACGCGCGCCGGGCTGGGGACCGGAACCCGCGCGAGGACGCTCTGCGCGATATCCATCGGACCTCCGCGCGGGCGATCGCGAGCCATCCCACGGTGCTCAAGATGGCGCGTGAGCTGCGCGATCTGCAGCTCGAGCGCGCCCGAGAAAAAGCGACTACCGCGGTCACCGCAGCCATTCGCGAGCGGCGCCTGCCCCCGAGCCAGCGCGACTGGGCGATCGCGTACGCAATGGAATCGCCGGCCGGGTTCCAGAAATTCATCAAGTCGATGCCGGTGATGATCGACGATGCGCCGGCCGCGGCGGGCTCTCCGCAGCAGGGTGTAACGCTGTCGCGTAGCGAGTTGGCCGTCTGCTCGGCCCTGAAGCTCGACCCCAAGCAGTTCGCCCAGCGGCGCAGCGTCGCGATGGCGCGCGAGCTCGGCGCGTAAGCGGCAATTTAAATCGGTCCATAACCGAGAGGGATTTCGATGGCTCTTCTGACTTCGCAACGAAACACCGAAATGCTGGGCGACCGGCGCATGTTCAACTATCCGGTCGAGGCGAACACGAATGTCTACCTCGGCGCGATGGTTGCCCTGGACGCAAACGGCAACGCGGTGCCGGCGCAGCCCTTTGGCGCCGCGCCGCTCAGCGCATTGACCGTGGTGGGGCGCGCGGACCGGCTCGTGGGCGGTGTCCCCGGCCAGGACGCGCTGAACAATCCCGGCGTGGCTGGCGCGATCAGCGTGACGGTGCGCCGAGGCGTTTTCAAATACGACAACGACGGCTCGATCGCGCAGGCCCAGGTGGGGGCGAAGTGCTTCGCGCTCGATGACCATACCGTGGGCGCCAGCGACGGATCGGGCGCCACCGTGGTGCCGAACACCACCGAGATTACCTTTCCCGCGGCCGCGCCCCTGCTGGTGGTGCTGGGCGGCGAGAATATCGTCAAGGGATCGGTGATCGCGACGAGCCTGTCCGGCGGCGCCGGCACCGTGTATGTCGAGGGCACTGATTACCTGATCGACTATCAGGCAGGACTGATCACGGCGCGCGCCGGGGGCGGAATCGCCGCCAGCGCCAACGTGTACATCACCTACAAGTACGGCGCACCGACTCGGCCCGTGGTCGGCCGCGTGGTGCAGCTCGACACTGACGGGGTCTGGGTGGACTTCGAGGACCAAGGCGCACAGGCCGTTTGATCGCCTTGAGCGGTCCAATCTAACAGAGGACTAGACATGGAACTATCGGCTGCGAATCTGAACACGCTCTTTACCGGGTTTGACATGGTGTTCCAGCGCTCGTTCGAGGCGGCGCCGAGCTACTATGAGCAGATCTCGACGGTCGCAAAAAGCTCGACCAAGATCGGCTCGTATCCCTTCATGGGGCGCACCACCGCGTTTCGCCGATGGCTGGGCGAGCGCGTGATTCAGAACCTGGAAGCCCACAACTACACGCTGATCAATGAGCACTTCGAGGACACTATCGGAATCGATGTCGACGACATCGAGGACGATCAGTATGGGGTGTACGAGCCGTCGATCGCTCAGCTCGGCATGGATGCCAAGGTCCATCCGGATACCCTGATCTTCGGACTGCTCAAGAACGCGGTCGCGACTATCGACAATCCCTCGGCTGCCGGCGCCGTAGTGGGCTACGACGGCAAGACGTTCTTCAGCGCGGCCCATCCGGTGGGCAAAGCCGGAGCTACCACCGGCATCGCCAACGTGAATACGAGCGGCACCGGCGCGTACTGGTTCCTGGTGGACGGCGGCCGGCCGCTGCGGCCACTCATCTGGCAGTTGCGCAAGCCGTACACCCTGGTGCGGATGAACGCCCTGACCGACGAGGAAGTCTTCAAGGAGCGGATGTTCCGGATCGGGGTCGACGGTCGAGGCGCCGCGGGGGTGGGTCTGTGGCAGCTCGCATACGCGAGCAACACGGATCTGAGCAATCCCAGCAACTTCGGAGCCGCGATCGCCGCGATCCGCAGTATCACGACCGACGCGGGGCTACCCTTTGGCGGATGGTCCTCGCCGGCAAACAAGAAATTCCTGTGCGTGCCGCCCTCCCTGGAGGAAGTGGCGCGCCAACTGCTCCATTCGGACTTCGGTGCGATTTCGGGCGCCGCCGGTGCGGTGGCCGGAGTGCCCGGCACCAACATCTGGAAGTCCGAATGCACGCTGCTCATCAGCGAGTATCTGGCCTGATTCGAAATGAAGTAATCGCGCCGCGGGCCATCCCCCGCGGCGCGTGGCTCAAAGGCACAGCGAACCGAGACGCGAGCGAGAAGTAGAGCAATGGGTTGGGTAGCGGGGGTGCCCGCGCAATAAGCGCGGTGAAAAAGTGATCTACGCGCAGCCATCGGACATGGAAGCCCGCTACCCAGCTCGCGATCTCATCCAGATCACCGACCCCGCCGGCCACGCGATTCAGATCGCGGCGCTGACCCAGGCGCTAACCGACGCGTCGGCCGAGATCGACGGCTATATCGAAAGCCGCTTCGCGTTGCCGCTGAGCGATCCGCCCGCCGTGCTGAACCGGTTGGCTTGCGATATCGCCATGTACCGCCTCCAGGCGCTGCGCCCCCTGCATAATATCGAGGACGCGCGGCAACGGTACGAGGACGCCGTCAAAGTGCTGGAGCAGGTCGCGCAGGGTAAGGTCACGCTGGGACTGTCCAGTGACGGGATCGAGCCGCCGATCGCGCAGGCTGTCGAAATGACCGAGGGCCCGCGCAAGATGTTCACGCGGCGGCGGTTGCGAGGCTACTGATGAGCGCCGGCATCCAACTCAAGGTCGATATCGACGATCAGGAGCTGCGCACCGCCCTGCGCAAGGTCGCGCATCGGGTGACCGGCCTGCGTCCCGCATTCGAGTCGATCGGACAGACATTGCTCACGGCCACGCGCCGGCGCTTCGAGACGCAATCCGGTCCTGACGGCCGCGCGTGGAAAGCACTGGCGCCGTCCACAATTGCAGCCCGACAGCGGCGCAACCGGCGCGGCAGTAAGCGCAAGGCCGCCATGGCGGCACTCTCAGGCGACAACGGATTGCGAATCCTCTTTGTGACCGGGCGTCTGCTCGGGTCGCTTACCTACAAGGCCACCGAGCGTGCGGTCGCCGTGGGCACCAACGCGAAATTTCCCGGCGGCAATTACTCCCGTGCGGCGATCCATCAGCTAGGCGGCGAGCCCGGCATGGCACCAGGCCCAGCGGCCATACCGGCGCGGCCGTTCCTGGGAGTCAATAGCGCGGATCAGCGCGTGATCGCGCGGCTGCTGATGCGCCATATGGAGGCCGTCTGATGGCGGTCCAACTCGATACGCCCTGGGCGGGTACGACATACAACCCGCCGGCGCCGGCGGGGATCGCCGCGATCGAGGCCGCGATTGTCGCGCAGCTCAAGGCGTCATTCGCGACGGTCGCCGGCATGGGCGGGATCGATATCGAGCATTTCCCGGATGCGCCGCAAAAGTACCGGGCGGTCAGTCAGCTCGGGACCGTGCTCGTGGTTTACCGCGATGATGACTACAAGGACCCAGAGCCGACCGACCGGATCGTGCAGGAGCGCGTGCTGCAATTCGAGATCGACGTCATCTCGCGATCGCTGGGATGGGCATACGCCAGCGGCGATCCCAGCGGTCCGGGCGCGTATCAGATGCTGGGTCAGATCCGCCAGGCGCTGATGGGCTATGCGATTCCCGGGTGCAAGAAGATGTACCCGCGCCGCACCCGCTTCGTCGAAGATGCAGAGGGCGTCAATTACATCTACGCGATGGACTGGGAGATTCCGACCATGGCGGTCGAAGTCTCTACCGTCGATAACTATCCGGTCCTGACCAAGGTGATGGCCCTGGAGGAGAACGCGCAGACCACGATTTCCGTGCCTGCGATCGACTATACCTTCAATGCGCAGGACCAGATTCAGCTCCCGGACCAGAATATCTCAAGCGTCGTAGTCAAGAGCCAGGACGGCTCGATCACTTATTCGCTGAATATCGATTATTCCGTCGATGCGGTCAACGGCGTCATCACCAACCTCGGGGGCGCCAGCCTCATTCCGGCCGGCGCGACGGTGTCGGTCGGCTACTCGAAGGCGGACGTCGTAACGGCGATAGCCGGAGGAGGGAACGCGCCGACATGGCCGACCAACTGACAGTGACGGTGCAATTCTCGGAGGATGGTACGCTTTACTACGTGCCCTCGATGGCCGCGAAGCATGCGTGGCTATCGGTCAAGCGGTACGAGGACCGTGCCGCCGTGCCAGCATCCGTGATGCCTTTCTCCGGACTCTGCCGATGTGCCGCTGGTTACTATCGCACCTTTCTGAACCAGAGTTATTTCGCCGTGCGCCTGGGCAAGAGCGAACCGCGCGCGGCCGGCGATCCAATGGTGATGGATTATCGCGACGCGAAGGCCGAGACCCCCGCGGTCGCGCAAGCCAAGCAAGTGTCGCCTCGCGCGAGAGGCGGAAGGAAGTAACCCGTGGCTGCATTTTTTCACGGCGTCTCGATAAACGAGTCCAATATCGGGCCACAGCCGGTCCGTACCACCCCATCGGCGGTGATCGGCCTGGTGGGATCGGCCCCGAGCTGGCTGGTCGCGTCGCCCGCAGTCGCGGCGCCGCTAAACACGCCCACCCTGGTCTCCTCCCAGGTTGATGCGGCGAAATTCGGGCCATTGATTCAGGGGTACTCGATCCCCTACGCCCTGGCGGCGATTCAGCAGCAGAACCTCGGGAAAGGCTTCGGTCAGGTGATCGTGGTCAACGTGTTCAACCCGGCCACGCACAACACGGCTGTAGTGGCCACCGCATTCGCAATGCCGGCCAGCGGCCCGCAGGTCGTCAACCTGGGTCACATGGGGATCCTCGGCCCCGGGCTGCCGGGATTCACCGGCGCGACCACCGTGGTGGTGACCAACTCCGCCGCTACGACCACCTATGTCGAGGGCACTGATTACGCGGTCGATTACATCAACGGCCTGGTGACCGGCAAGAGCGGGGGGTCCATTACCGCGGGCGAGGCGCTGAAGATCGCATTCAGTTACTGCGACCCCAGCAAGGTGGCGGACCCGGACATCATCGGCGCGGTGACCGGCGGCGCGTACACCGGCCTGCAGGCGCTCCAGCTCGCCTACGGCACGATCGGCTTTTTCCCGTCGATGCTGGTCGCGCCGGGTTATTCCAAGGATGAAACCGTCGCGGCCGCGATGGACTCCCTGTCGTATAAGATCTACGCCAGAGCGCTGGTGGACGGCGTGCCCGCGACCACCGTTGCTGCGACGATCGCCAATCGCGGCACGGTGGGCAACGTCTTCGACACCAGCAGTAAGCGCACGGTGCTGTGCGCACCAGGCGCCGATTTTACGGATACCGGGATCATCCCCACCGGGGTCACCGTCTCTGCCGCGGGGACCGCGGCGCAGAACAGCGCGAACGTGACTGCCGACTCGCCGTTCTCGCAATGGGTAGCAGGCGTTTGGGCCGCGGCCATCCTGCAATACGGCTTTTGGGAGTCGCCGTCGAACAAGGCGATCATCGGGGTAATCGGACCGGACGTGGCGATGTACGCCTCTCCTTTCGACGCCGGCGCCGACACCAACACGTTGAACGCGCAGGGAATTGTGACCATCTTCGACGCTTTCGGAACCGGGAACCGTGTCTGGGGGAACCGCAGCGCGGCGTACCCGACCAGCACCGCGCCCGATAATTTCGTCGCCATCCGCATGGCGATGGACGTGATCGAGCAGACGGTGCAGCTCACGTCGATGCAATACCTGGACGGACCGATCACCAATGCCGACATCACCACCGTGCTGCAGGCGGTCAATTCGTATTTGCGATCGCTGGTGCAGCAGGGCGGCTTGGTCGGCAATCCGCAAGCGACCTTCAACCCGGCCGAGAATCCCGCCAGTCAGCTCGCCGCTGGCCAACTCGTGCTCGACCTGGACGTGATGCCGCCGCCCCCCATGGAGCGGCTGACCTGGAACGTGATGATCGACACCAGCCAGCTCGCCAGTCTGACCGCTTCCCAGAGCGCCCAGGCCTCCGGGGTGATCGCCAGCTGAGCGCAGAGCTTTAACGCGGACCCGTAAGGAGAGAGAGCCGATGCCCGACATTCAAGTGAACTCGCTCAATAATTGCGCGGTGTACATCGATGGGATCGGCTATATCGGTCGCGCCAGCGAGGTCGATGTCGCCCATCCCAAACAGGTGATGACCGATTACAAGGGCGCCGGCATGGTCGGCAAACTCGAGCTGTGGGCCGGGGTGGACAAGCTCGAGTCGCGCATCAAGTGGGCGAGTTTCGACACCACGGCATTGCTCGCGGCCAGCGACTTCACCGTCGCGCATATGTTCCAGGTACGCGGCAACTTGCAGCAATACAACTCGCTGGGCCTGGCGGCCGAATTGCCCGTGGTCTACCTGATGACCGGAGTCTTCAAGGACGGCGGCAAGGCCGCGTTCAAGCACCAGGAACAAGTCGAGACCGAATCGACGATCAGCGTCTATCACACCGAGCTGTGGGTGGCCGGCATCCAGATCTTCTTGTACGACGTGTACTCCAACACCTACATGGTCGGCGGTATCGACAAGCTTGCCGCGATGAAAGCCAACCTCGGCCTGATCTAACTCGGGCCGCGAGAAGGGAGCGTAATCCGTAAATGGCCGAGCAACTGACGGTGAATGGAGTGCCAGTCCAGCGCGCGGCGCAATGGACTGCCGACCGCACTATCACGCTGCCGAGCGGCGCGAGCGCCGAGATCCGCAAGGGCAAAGGCCGCGACCTGCGGCGCGTGATGACGCGCCTGGCCGCGGCCGCGGGCAGAGAGGAGGACAGCGCCGGCGCCGACGCGGTCTTTGGGTTGATCGCCGAGCTGGTGCGCGTCGAAGGTGCCCCGATCATGCTCGAGGACCTGGAGGAGATGGAGCTGGCGGACGTGTTCATGCTCCAGAATGAGGTAGTTGGCCGAAATTTTTCGCCTGCTCGGCGCCCGGTCTCCTCGCCCTCGTCGAGCGCGGGTTCTCCCTCGCGGAACTGAGCGAGATGGAGCTTGAGGAGATCGCGATGTGGCTGCGCACGTCGATGGCGGCCGAGGCCGCCAAGGCGCGCGCCATTCGCGACGCCGGGCGCGAGTAACGCAAACGCAACACGGGCGGACTAATTGATTATGACCAGAGTGTTTGTCGGCAATCTTTCCTACGACGCAGACGAGCATGATCTGCGCGGGCTGTTCAGCGCGGCCGGCGCGCTGGAGGGGATCGAGATCGTGCGCGATCGCCAGACTGGCAATTCACGCGGTTTCGGCTTCGTCTCCTTCATGATGTCGAGCGACGCCGAGCGGGCGGTCGAGGACCTCAATGGCCAGGATCTCAAGGGGCGCCCACTGCGCTTGGAGTTGGCCCGGGCCCGCGAGCCGCTGCGCGAGCGCCATGATCGCAGGGTGCATGAGACGGCGACCGCGACGCGCCGCCGCTGGTAAGGAGCAACTGAGGGTATCGCGGGATGTTCGGGAACCTGCTCAATTTCGCGTTGACGATCAAGGCGATCGACCAAGCCAGCCGCGTCATCAAGGGCGTGCAGGAGCACGTCGAGAACCTGAACGCGTCCGTCAAGGCGACGGGCGCGATGCGGGAATACGCGCAGAATCTGGCGATGGTGGGAGCGGGATTCGGCGCGGCCGGCGCCGCCGGCCTGTACGCGATCAAGGAAGCGATCGAGCCGTTGATGGAATTGGACGCCGCGCAGCGCCATCTGCTGACCGCGCTGCCCGCCGGCGCCGAAGGGATGCGCCAGATGCGCGCGGCGACCGAAGCGGCCGCGGCTGCGTCGATCAAGTTCAACGTCTCGCAGGAAGATTACCTGCAAAATGTCTATCTCGGCGTGTCCGCCGGGCTCTCATTCAATGCCGCGATCGCCAATGCCACCGACTCGATAGAAGTGGCGAAGGGCACGATGGGGGACGCGGCCGAAACCGGGCGCATCCTCGGTCAAGTGTACAACGATTTCGGCGACACGACGCGCGCGGCTGGGCCACAGGTGCAGCATTTCGCGGACGTGGTGGCGTATGCGGTGCGGCAGTTCGCGTTCAAGAATGTGGGCGAGTTCAACGAGGCGCTGAAGGAATCGATCGGCGCCGCAAAAGCCGCGGGGCTCTCTTTCGAGGAGACCACCGCGCTGGTCGCCGGTTTCCAAAAAGTGGGAATTACCGGCAGCGAGGCCGGTAGCGCGATCCAGGAGATGATGCAGGCTATCGCGCGAGGCGGATTCGAGAAATTGGGTGTGCCGCTTGAGCGCTTTAACAACGGCGCGATCGACGTTATCGGCACGCTGACCAACTTCAAGCGCGCCATGGGCGACGGGGTCATCACGGCGGAGCAATTTCAGCGCGTGTCCAAGGCGCTGGGCGTGCGCGGCTCGCGGTTGCTCACCCTGGACCCGGCGCAGCTCGCGGCGATGCATGATCTGCTGACGAGCAGCACGGTAGTGGGGGCTGCCGCCCAGGGCGCCCAGATTGTGAGCGCCGGCGCTATTGAACAGCTCGGGCGACTCAGCCAGGCGTGGACGCAACTGCGCGAGGCTTTTGGGCAGCCGATCTTCAATTCGATGGGGCCGTGGATCGCGGACCTGGTGGGCGCGGTCAAGTGGGTGATCCAGCTCGCGAAGGCGCATCCCGAGGTGGTCAAGATGGTTGCGCTGTTCACCGCGTTCGCCTCGGTGGCGGCGGTGCTGGTGGGGGGACTGTTGGTGGTGGGCGCTGCACTCGCCGCCGCCGCGAGCTTCGGGGTAGCACTCGGCCCAGCGATAGCGACAATCGCCACCATCGTGGTCGGGATCGGCGCGATCGGCACGGCGGCCGTGATGGTCGGCCCGCGGCTTTATCGCGCGTTCGAGGCCCAGATGAAACGGCTGGAGGCGCTGGGCTTCGGCAGCGGGACGGCGTTCGTCCTCGCGATCGCCCACGGAATTACTGCCGTGGGCGCCAAGGTATATGACGCTCTCGCGTCGGTGTTGCACGATGCGCGCAAACTGTTGCCATTTTCGCCAGCGAAGGAAGGCCCGCTGCGCGATCTCCATCGGGTGCGTATCGTGCAGACGATCGCAGAGCAGATTCGGCCCGCGCCGGCGGTCCTCGCGATGCGGCGGGTGGCCGCGGCCGTCGCTATCGCGGCGGTCCCGACCTTCGCCGCTGCTCCCACGTTCGCGCTGGGTACGGCGCCTCGCGCTGGCTCAGTCGCGGCCGCGGGCGGCGCAACGATGAACATTACGGTCAACGCGCCAGTGACTATTCATCACGCGGGCAGCGAGCAGGACCTGGGCCGGGCGCTGGAACAGCATCGGCGCAAGATCGCTCGCCTGGTCGCGGACGAAGTGGCCACGCGCAATCGGACGAGGTTCTAATGCACAGCGTAAGTCTGGAGCCGGGATACGGAGAGAGCGCGCGGGTCGATCGCACGCAAGAACCCGAACTGCGCCTGATGAGCGCCGTGTTGAAGGATGCCCTGGAGCATTACGCGCGCTCCCCACACGGCCCTGGGCGCAAGGCAGCGCTCGCGCGAGAGGCGCGCGCATGGGTCCGTGACGACAGCGATTCCCTCTTCGGCTTTCGGAGTGTCTGCGAGCATCTGGAGATCGACGCCGCCGCGCTGCGCGCGGCGCTTGCGGAGCGCGAGGCTGCGCGCGTGGAGGGCTCCCTCTGATGTTCGCGCAGCTCGGCGATATTACCTTCGAGGTCCTCGGCTCGCCGGAATCGATGCGGATCACGCGCGGCTGGCGTTACCCCGAGCATCCCGTTATCGACGGGCTGCCCAAGCTGCAAGCGGTCGGCGCTGCGCTCGACCAGATTGAGCTGGACCTGCGATTGCACGCGAGCATCGCGCCGCCGGCGGCGCAGCGCGACGCGATCTACGCGATGGCGGATCAGCAGGTGGCCGCGCCGCTGGTTTTCGGCAGCGGAGTCCATCGCGGCTACTTCGTCGTCACCGACGCGACCGAGGCGACCGCGCTAACCACCGACAGCGGCGACCCGATCGCGATCGAGATGCATCTGACGCTGAAGGAGTGGTCGCCCGGCGCGGCGCTGAATCCGAACGCGCCGCCCAAGCCGGCGACCGCGCCCCCCGCGATTATCCAGGGTGCCGCGCCAGGCGCGACGAGCACGCGCTCCGCGGCGGGCGCCGGGACCTCGGCCCTGATGAGCCTGGGCAGCGCGGTGCCCTCGATTCCGGCGACCTCAAACCCGGCGTCGGTGCCGTTAACGACGATCGTCAGGAGCGATAGCTGATGGCTGCTTCCGCGCCATACATGATGCACGCCGCGCTGGGCGGCGAGCGATGGGATCAGATCGCGTGGACATATTACGGCGATCCCACGCTGATTAGTCCGATCATCATGGCGAATCCGAGCGTGCCGATCGTCGCGGCGCTCGACCCGGGGACGCAAATCATGGTGCCGCTCCTGGAGCAATCGCAGCCCGTCGCGAGCGAACTGCCCCCGTGGGAGACCCTCTGATGGCGGCGCTGGCGACAATACCGGTGCGCCGCCCGCGATGGCATCTCAGCTATCAGGGGATGGCGATCACCACGCGGATTGAATCGATGGTGCGGTCGGTCAAGTACACGTCCAAGCTCGCCGGCGATGCCAGCGAGATGGAAATCGAGGTCGAGGATCGCGATCGCAAATGGCAGGGACCGTGGCTGCCGCAGCGCGGCGATCGCGTGAGCCTGATGATCGGGTACGGCGGCGAGGCGCTGGCCGACTGCGGCCATTTTCAGATCGACGAGGTCGAGCTCGACGACTCGCCCGAGGACGTGGTGCACATGCGATGCGTGGCGGCGTATATCACGCCCGCGATGCGCACCGCGAACACGGTGGGCTGGGAGAATCAGAGCCTGCCCGCGATCGCGGCCGCGATCGCGGCGAAGTATGGCCTCACGGTGGTGGGAGCGCCGGCGGTGACGGTCAATTTCGCGCGGGTGACGCAGCGCCAGGAGACCGACCTGGCATTCCTGAAGCGCCTAGCCGAAGAGAGCAACTACGAATTTTCGGTGCGCGGCAACAAGCTGGTTTTCTACGCGCGGCCGGTGCTCGAAGCGCAGGCGCCGGTGCTGACCATCCAGCGCTCGCACCTGACCCGCTTTCGCGCCAAGACGCAGACCGAGACCCATCAGGTTTACAGCGCCGCGCAGGTCTCATGGCTCGACCCCGCGAGCAAGTCGCTGGTCACCGCGACCGTGCAAGCCGACACTCCAGTGCCCACCGGCGACACGCTGGTAATCCGGCGCCGGATGGAGAACGGCGCGCAGGCCGCGATGTACGCGCGGTCGGCACTGCATCAACTGAACATGCTCCAGACCACGGGCACAATCGCAGCGCCAGGCGAAACGCTCTTCGCCGCGGGCTCCAACGTGATGCTTTCGGGATGGGGCAGCTTCGACGGCAAATATCAGATTCGCGAGGCGCACCATACGATGACGCGCGAGGCGGGATGGGGAACCGAAATGGAGGTGCGCCGTGTCGCGTGACGAACTGCGCAGCCGATCGCCGCTTCGTTACGGCGTCGTCACCGAGCAGGATCTGACGCTATGCCGCGTGCGCGTGAAGTTTCCCGACATGGGACAGGTGCAGAGCTACTGGCTGCACGTGCCCCAGCGCCGCACGATGAATGACAAGGGCTTCGAGCTCCCCGATATCGGCGAGGAAGTCGCCTGCCTGATGGACGATTGGGACGAGAGCGGCGTGGTGCTGGGCGCGCTCTATTCCTCGGCCGATAAGCCGGCGCCGGGCATGACAGCGAACCTCACCTATCGGGGCTGGGATGATGGCACGGTGGTGGAATACGACCGCGGCGCGCACGTGCTGACGGTGACCGCTCCCGCGCCGGGAGCGCAGGTAAACGTGGAGGCGGCGGCCGGCAGCGTGACCATCAACGGGGCCGTGCAGGTGCAGCTCGCGCAAGGGGGCGCGAGTATCACCCTGGTCGGTGACCAGGTGCAAATCACGCCGCCGCCAATTCTCTTTGCGCAGGCGACACTGCAATGAACTTCTCGCCTAACCAACCGCCAACGCTGGGGATGTTCGGGCTGGCTGCGCCCTTCCCGGTTGTGCCCCCGATCGCCAGCGCGGACTGGTCACTCGAGCTCGACTCCACCGCCGGCGGCGCGCAAGGCGCGGGCTTCGGCCAGGTGGTGCAAGGGATCGCCGATATCCAGCAGTGCATCCAGATTATTCTGACGACTCCACCGGGAAGCGATCCTTTCCGCCCGGATTTCGCCTGCGATCTGTTTCGATTCCTTGATCGGCCGCTGACCCGCGCACTGCCCGCGATCGTCGGCGCGGCGGCCGCGGCATTGGCCAAGTAAGAGCCGCGGATTGCGGTGCTTTCGATAACCGCGGCGGTCGACCCCGAGAATATCGGTCACATGACCGTGAGCGTGCTCTGGCAGCTCAAGACCGCGACCAGCAAACCTGTAACGACAACGGTGAACATCTGATGGCGGCCGCCAATCCGATATGGCTCGCCAATTCGGCGGTGGCAAAGGGCGCCGTGATCGTCGACTCCAACGGCAACGTGCAGCAGGCGTTGATCTCGGGGTTCACCGGAGGGCAGCCACCGACGTGGCAGGCGGCGGTCGGCCAGAGTACTCCAGACGGCAGCGTCACCTGGATCTGCGTCGCGGTGCTCGCGGCCCCGACCGCGCCCACGTTGCCAGGCCCCTTGGGCGGTCTGCCGCCCCCAGTGTTCGTTGCCGACGCGGACGGCCTCGACCCGACCTCGATCCTCAGCGACATGATCGCCACTTTCCAGATCGCTGCGAATCGGACCTTGCAGCCCGCGCAGGTCGAGCGGCTGCTGATCAATCTGTACGCCTATCGCGAGGCGCTGATTCGCAACGCGATCCAATACGCCGGCCAGCAATGCCTGCTCGCCTTCGCGACCTTTCCGATGCTCGATTACCTGGGCCAGCTCCTGGGCGTGAAGCGGCTCGCCGCGCAGGCCGCCGTGACTACGCTGCAGTTCACGCTGATCCAGGCGCTCACGGTGTCCTTTACCATTCCCGCAGGGACGCCAGTGGGAACTTCGGATGGCCAGTATCAGTTTCAGACCGATAGCGACCTGACGATCGTCGCTGGATCGACCACGGGGTCCGTCACTGCCACGGCCACGGCCGCCGGACCTGGCGGCAATGGCTATCTGGTGGGGATGGTCGATGTTCAGCTCGCGCCCAACGCGATGATTACGAGCGTGAGCAACACCACCACGACGGCTGGTGGCTCGGACCCGGAGACCGACGATCATTACCGCGAGCGTATTCAGCTAGCGCCCAACCAATTTTCGGTCGCCGGCCCCAGCGGCGCGTACCGGTTCTTCGCGATCGGCGTGGACCCGTCGATTATCGACGCGCAGGTGGTGTCCCCGGCGCCGGGCCAGGTGACCGTCTATGTGCTGACCGGCCCCATCCTCACGCAGCCAGCGGCGAGTCCGAACAACGCGGGCATCGCGAACTCGGCCCTCCTGGCCGAGGTCCTCGCCGCGCTCTCGGCCGACACCGTGCGGCCGCTGACCGACACGGTCGCGGTGGACGCGGTCAGCGAGGTCGATTACACGATTGCCGGCACGATCGAGCTGTTCAGCGATGCGGACGTGACCACGGTGACGGCCGCGGTTAACGAGGCCGCCCAGCAGTTCGCGATCAACCTCGCCTCGCGCATCCAGCGCGATATCGTGCCCGAGGAAATCATCGCGGCGCTGGGCAGCGTGGCAGGCGTCTATCGATGCACCCTAACCTCGCCGGCGTACACGCAGCTCACGCCGGGCCAATGGGCCAACTGCACCGCGATTAATCTCAGCCAGACCGCCAGCTCGGAGCATTCATTAGATGGCGTCGCTTGAGCCACAGCCGTCGATCGCGCCCGACCTGCGCGTGCAGGCGCTGATGAAGCTGATTGCGCGGCTGGACGGGATAGATCTGTCGCCGATGCTGGTCTATCGAATCGATTCTGCGCCGGCTAGCGCCATCCCATATCTGGCGTGGCAGTTCGATGTTGCGTCACCCCTGTGGCAGTTGATCGAAGCGATCGATCAGCGATCGATGATCAAGGCGATGGCGGCGTTGCATCAGACGAAGGGGACGCCGGCGGCGATCAAGAGCGCGCTGGCGGCGCTGGGATGGCCGCAGGCGCAGTTGCTGGAGGGGCAACAATCGTGGGGCGGCAGCAGCTATCCCAGCAGCCAGGGATGGGCCGCGTGCCGCGTGATGAACCGCATGGGCGTCACACTGAGCACGTACGATCTCGCGGTGCTCGCGCTGAATCCAACCGCATATTGGAAGCTCGACGATCCGGGTTACGTCGCGCGGGACGCGACGCCGGCGCGCCGAGACCTCCTGGGCTCGCCGGCTGGCGGTTTCGTCAGCCCCGGGGCGGCTCCGCTTCTTGGGGACGGCGAGACGTCGATGTCATTCAGCCAGGGATACCATCCGCCGCTTTTTCCCTGCCTGACGGCTGCGGTCGAAGGCGTGCTGCTCGGCCCTGACACGACCGTCACTGCGTGGGTGAGTCTTGATCCGGCAGCGCTCACTCCGGGCAATCAACTGGCGATCGTGTCCCAGCGCGGCTGGGACGGCGACGACGGGTGGTTCGGCCTCAACTACGACACGGGGTCGCCGCTCGGGCTGATGGTAAACTCTTATGTTTCTGGCCAGTTTTACGCTCCGTTTCCGACAGACGGAGCGGTCCATTTCGTAGGGTACAGCACGGACGGCGCGACCACCCGAATCTACGTCGATGGAAGCCTCGTGGCGAGGGGATCGCAGCCGCTTGTCGCCGGCGGCGCCACGTACTTCCAGGTCGGCTGGGACCGCGGCACCCCGGGAGCAAACTGGCGGGGGCGTATCGGTCGCGTCGCGACGTTCTCGGGCGTCCTCACCGACGCGCAGATCGCGGCGCTCTACCAGGCGGGGATCTCCTCGCGCGCAGCGGCTGCGGTGACCCCATCGGCCGCGCCGGCCGCCGCTCCGGGGCTGATCACCGCGGCCTTCAACTTCTTCAAGCCGGCGCGCGTTTGGCTCGATGCGGTCGTATTCGAGTCGGCGCCGCAGGCCGACGCGATTAGCTCTCCCGCGGACGCCGCCAGCGGCTTCTCCGGCTACTTTGACATCACCGGCGTCTTCGACGTTCTCAACGCGCCGCGCGATTCCTTCTCCTTCACTTTGCCGGCGGCGAGCGACCCGTACGCGCTGCCCCTGACCTACGACAAGCGCTCGCAGCATGCCGGCGACAGCTACGCCAATGTGCGCGTCGGCCCGAGCGACGGCGCCACCACGCTCAACGGAAATCCGGTGGAGGGTAATCGATGATCGCTCCCGCTCGCATGAATCGAAAGCCGCGCGGCCACGTGACGATCCGCGCATGGCGCCGCGGGAAGCTGCTCTGGACGCGCGAGGGCGACAACCTGATCGTCAACGCGGCGCTGGGGCCGATCGCCAACCTGGTGGGCGGCGCGGTCGTGGCCACGAACGCGATCGCGGTGGTGGGCTTCGGGAGCGGCACCACGGCGCCCACGGTTAACGACACCGATATCACGGCGCCGGCCTACTACAAGGCGGTCGCGTCCGTCAGCTATCCGCAATCCGGCTACGCGCAATTCACCTGGGAGATCGTCGGCTCGACCGATACCGGCGCGGTCGGAATTAACGTGCAGGAGCTCGCCTTCTACGCGAACAGCGGCAGTGTCGCGCTGCCGATCGCGCGCGCGGCCGGCGCGGGCGCGCCGAACCTCACGATGATGGCGCATATACTGCTCAATGTCGGCGTGATCGCGAGCAACGGCAGCTACACTGGCACCTGGACCTTCGAGGCGTAAGCGCGATGAGCACACTGACGGATACCCCCGAGTTCACGGCGAACGAGATTTACGAGATCGAATCGACCGATCCGGTCGAGGGCGCGGCCGCCGGCGCGAGTTATGGCGGGATCGGGGTGAGCAATCAGCCCCATCAGCAACTCGCGAATCGGACCGCATTCCTGAAGGGGCGGCAGGACACGAATATCGGCAATATCGCGTCGCTGCAGTCACAGGTCGCCGCGCTCAACAGCTTCATGGGCGAGTTCAGCGGGCTGCTCGCGGAAAATGGGTATGCGTGGATCGGCCTGGGCGCGCAAAAGATGCTGGTGCAGTGGGGGATGTTCGCGCCGACCATCGGCATCACCGGAGATACGGTCTACACCGTGGCATGGCCGACCGCTTTTCCCACGGTCTGCATCGCTGCCTTCGCGACTCCGATTTACAGCAACTCGGCCGACCTCGGCGTGGGGGTGCAGGCCGACCAGTACAACAATCCTCAGCTCACGATTGCTCAGGGGACCTTCTTCGTGAACCGCTTCAACGTGAACGGATACATCACGGGATTCTACTGGCTGGCGATCGGATGGTGACGGCGGCCGCCCGATGAACCTGTACACCGCCAGCTATCCGAGCCTGACCGCGTACCTGAGCACCATCCAGTACACGGTGCAATTCAACGCGCCGAACACGGGACCTGCGGAGCTTCAGTTCAACGCGCTGGCCGCGGTCCAGATCGTCAAGCCGGGCGCGACCGGAAACGTGCCGCTGGCCGGCGGCGAGATCGGCGCCGGCGCGACGATGAATCTCACGTACGACGCGACCGGTTACGAAGGAGGGCCGGCATTCGTGCTGGGTGCCTCGGTGCCGGTAATCCCAGACCATTCGCTGGGCGCGCAGCAGATGGCGGGCGACGCCAACGCGAACCTGGTCGCGGACAGCGGCTTTCAGCTCGGCTCCTCGTATTGGGACTTTTCGGGCGCCGGCGCTATCGCGATCGCGCAAGGCGCCGGCGGCGGCGGCCAGAACGCGCTTGAGCTCGCCGGCACCGGCGCCGCGAGCGGCAACCTGGAGGTGGTGAGCGCGGCGATCCCAGTGATACCGGGTCAGAGCTACGTGCTGAGCGCATATATCGACTCGCGCTTCGTCAGCAGCGGGACGCCGGCGTGGCTCCTGATGTCGGTGGACCGCACGACCACGTATGCCAGCGTCGAGGTCGGCGCCGGCGCCCTGGGCCGCACGCCCGGCGCGGCGGTGACGATTCCCGCAGGCGTCGCGTCCGTTGTGGTGGTGTTCGTCACCCAGAACTGCACGGTGGAAAGCGGCGAGAAGCTGCTCGCCAGCGCGCCGCAACTCGAAGTCGGCGCCACCGTCACGCAGTACAAGTCTCAGCCCGTGGGAGCTGCTTTCTCGCTGGATAATCTGCCTGACGGCTCGACTTACGCGCGGATGGTCGCGGCGGCGCTGCTCGGCGGCAAGTTAGCGAATTTCCTCGCCGGGGTGCAGGGAGGAACGGCGTTTCCGGCGTCGCCGGCGACGGGTGCTGTCTTCTTTCGCAGCGACACAAACCGCTTCTTCCTGTACGACGGCTCGGCCTGGATTCAGGTATCGCTCGCCTCGCTCGATGAACTCGCGGACGGGGCGACGTACGGGCGCACGCTGCTGAGCCGGCTGAGCGCCGGGGTGCCGTACACGTTTCTGGGCGCGTGGAGCTCGACGACGGCGTACAGCGTCGGTGACGAGGTGGTGAGCGGCGGCAATTACTACATTTGCATCGCGGCCAACACCAACAGCGCCCCGCCCAGCGCCAATTGGCAGTTGGAGGGACCCGACTCGCTGGACAACGTCTCTGATGGCACGACCTACCAGCGGATGCCGGTCGCAAACATGGACAGCAATCGGCGCGGGCTGATCGATTTCTCGCAGAGCGGGCACCTGAACAAGATCCTCGACGAGATCGCGGACGGCAGCACGTACGGGCGCACCCTGCTGACCGCGCTGACCAGCGGCCAGGTGGATCTTTCGCGCGCCGGGGTGATCAACAAGACGCTGGATAACATCGCAGACGGCGTGGCGCGCGCCGCGCAACTGAAGTTCTCGCTGCCCAATGTAGGCAGCGCACAGTGGGTGCATCTGGGCACGTGGGTTTTTGCTGGCGAGCCGTCACAATTCAAGGCCGAGCTGGTCGCGGGAGGCGGCTACAACTCCGGCGGCGCGCAACAGGGAACCTGTCTGCTGTACGTGCGCACCGCGAATGGGGGCACTGCGCCTAACATCTCGGGTGCGTCGTATTTTGGCTTCGGCGGCGGCACGCTGATCGGAGGGTTCAAGGTCGTCGCGACCGGGAGCAGCACGAGCGCGACCAACACGTCGTGGGAGCTGTACATCTACCAGGAGGGCGCGACCGGCGGCATCGTGTTGGTCGACCTGCAGGAGGGCGACACCTTCACTTATTCGGGCGCGACGGGGCAGACCGATCCTGGTGCGGCTTCGTCGACGGTGGTGGTCGGCACCGGCGGCTAGGTCCTCGGGCCCGGGGGCGCCGGCCTCGACGCCGTGCTCGACGGCGGCATCTACATCCGGATTCCCGCCGGCAACGTGGACGGCAATCGCGCCGTCATCACCGGCGGCATCAGCCCCAACGCCGTCACCGGTTCCGCGGTCCAGACGATCACGTCGGGGAGTTTCGCCGTCGATGCGTGGACGCACGCGCTAACCGTCACCCTGGTCCTAGAGGCGAGCAGCGACTTACGCCTCGTGTCGGTCCTTGGGGTGCTGGCAGGCTGCCCGACTGATGCATATTATCCTGTGAAGCTTACGGACTCGGCGGGGAACACTATCATCATGTCATCCGTCGTGCCCGACCCTAGCAACGAAACCGTGACGTGGACCGCCATCCTAGATCCATCGTACGAGATCCCTGCAGACGGGGCGTATTGGGTCTGGTTTTGGAACGGCTTCAGCACGGCGCCTGGGATCACGCGACTGTCGGTGTCTATGGTGGACGTCAAGCGATGAGTACGGCGCTCCCATCGATGCTGCCGCATGTGCTTTACGTGGAGGCTAGCGGCGCGATCGCGGGGTGGGGCTACTGCATGTCACCGGCGGACCAAGCGACTACCGCCTCGGCGCTGCCGCCCGGCGTTGCTCTCCTCGCGGTGCCTCTATCGGCGTACCTGCAGGTCGCCCGCGCCCCGGCGGAGTGGAAGGTGTCCGGGGGCGCCGTCGTCGCCGCATGATCTCCCACATGGTTGTCTGGACGCGGGCGTGTTTGCGTGGGTAGAACAAGCGTGATCACATTTTTTGTCGCGCCGTGATCACATTTTTTGTCGCGCCACAAACTGTCAAAACCGACCACCTCCGATGATCCTTATGCGCAGGATTACGCCAGAAGACTTTGAGGCTCAGGTGTGATAAGTTTTTGAGCGACTGTGCAAAAGGGGAGCTTGCCATGATCAAGACTTCTCTAAACCATTTTCATATCAATGTCGCCGACCTCGATCGCTCGGCTCGCTTTTATTGCCAGGCGCTGGGTCTGCAGTTGGATTTCCGCGAAGGCACGATGCTTTTTTTAAGCTCGCACACTCACCAGGTGATCACCTTGCATCAGGCCCGTCCGGTTGGCAGCGCCGGCTTGCAGCATCTGGGCTTCCAAATCGATCAGGGATTGGTGGAGGAAGTGATCGCGGCAGCGGTTGAAGCAGGCGGTAAATTGCTCGGACGAGGCGAGCATGCGCCGGGCTATTCCTATGCCTACGTCGCCGATCCCGATGGCTATGTTATCGAGTTGGCTGGTGGCGCGAGCCGCTGAGTCAAAGGATCGGTTTGCCAGCTTGGCCCGGAAATAACAAAAACCGGGCTTGGGATGCAACGAAGCAGATAAAGGGTGCAAACGCCCACTGGCGCGATTTTGATCGCACACAACTCAGTCTTCGAATCTATTTGCACAATAATGATGAAGAGACTGTTTGTTATTGGTTATCATTAATCGTTTGCTATCGTCTGCGATTTTAGCGACTACACCCTATTTACACCAGGCTCGGTTCCATTGAACTAATGGATCCGCGCTGTCCGCTTGACTTCTCTTGGGATTCACCTCACGGTCTGTTTTTTTGTCGCGCTCGGATGGAAAAAATGGAGAAGCACACCTCTGACTCAGAGCGGCAATTTCTTCTCGATGCTGACGAAATTACCGTTCCGCTGGACGCCTTAGCGATTGTACGCATGGCGCACGTTTTCGTGCGTAATGCCGAAGACAGGATCGTGTATTGGAGCGCGGGCGCCCGTGACCTTTACGGTTACACCAAGGCCGAGGCGCTTGGCAGGCTGAGTCACCAGCTACTCCGCACCATATTTCCACAGCCTATCGAAGAGATTCGCGCGGAATTTCAAAAGGCCGGCTCATGGCACGGCAATCTGATTCACATCGGCAAGGCCGGGGAACTGCGGATGGTGGCCAGCCAATGGATGCGATATGCATGCGGCGATGAGGAAATGGTCGCCGAAATCAACAACCCATACGAGCCGCGCGACCTCGATCCAGAACTAAGGCGGATGCTGCAGGAGAGCGAAGTGGCCAGCCGGGCCAAGGATCAGTTCCTGGCCGTGCTTTCCCATGAGCTGCGCGGACCCCTCAATTCCATCTCGATTTGGACCGACGCGCTGTTGACCGCATTGGAGCGTCAACAGATAGATCAGCGCACATTGAGTGAAGGGCTGCTTGCCATCCATCGAGGGGTCCACGCGCAAGCCGCCTTGATTAGCGATCTGCTGGATATTTCGCGAATCGTAGCGGGAAAGTTTCAAATCAATGTCGAGGCGGTCGAATTGGGCCAGGCGATAGCCGGCTGCGCACAAACCTTTGCGGAGCAGGCGCGGCGCAAAGATATCGACTTCCGGCTCAAGCCCGCGGCCGCAGAGTTGTGGGTAAAGGGCGACCGCGTGCGGCTGGAGCAGGTCCTGACCAATCTGCTCAACAACGCTCTGCGCTATACCGATAAAGGTGGGGTAATCGAGTTGGAGACGCGGCGGGTCGGGCATCGAGCCGAAATAGTGGTGCATGACAGCGGGCGGGGCTTCACCGTGGCCGAGCATCAGCGGCTGTTCCAGGCCTTCTCGCAACTCGACCCCGATTCGCTCAAAGGGCAGGCGGGCTTGGGGCTGGGACTGGTAATTTCCAAACACGTGGTCGAAAGCCACGCAGGTACGATCAGCGCGCAGAGCGCCGGGCTGGGTAAGGGGGCAGATTTCGTGGTCAACTTGCCCTTGATTCGGCGACCGGCGCCAAAACTGGCGGAGCAGGTGGCGGAAAGCCATAAAAGGCCGATCGCGGACCGTCTCCAGGGCAAGAAACTGTTGGTGCTCGACGATGACGAGGAAACTCGTAAAGCACTGGAGCATGTACTAACCCTGGCGGGTGCCGACTTGCGGTTGAGCTCGCATGTCAGCGAAGGCTGGCGTGCGCTGGGCGATTGGCATCCCGACTGTATCCTGTGCAATATCGGCTTGGCGGGTCTCAACGGCTATGAATTTGCGGCCTGGAGCAAGGCCATCCCGGAGCTGCGCCCGGTGCCGATGATTGCCGTTACCGCATACACCAGCGACCAGGATATCCAGCGCGCCTTCAAGGCGGGCTTCGCTGCCCACGTCAGCAAGCCGCTGGAACCAGCCGCTTTGCTCGACGCTATCGAGCAGGTGCTCGCCGGCACGCCTGACGTGGAGTCGCGCAAATAATTTCACTGCGAGCCGCGCTCATCCTGAAGAACTTGTGAATCCGCCGATGGCGGTTCAGTAGGGCCGGAGAAGGGGTCCGGAGAAATCGCGCGGGGGAACCGCGCGAGATGTTTCGACACGGCTCGCGATGCTCGCCGGCCCAGCATGACAAACAAAAACCGGTAACCAAGCGAGAGTTCGCCAAGTTGGGAGCGCGGGTTTGCGAGCTTGACGGGGTAGCGCTTGGCCGCGTTCCTTTACGGCGCCGGTTCGATCGGCGATATTGACGCAAGGCGCGGCACTGGCGTGCCAATCAAGTCTGGCGAGGGCAATCATGGCGGACAACCCCCGGCGAGTGGACGTGCATCATCATATGCTTCCCACTCCCTACCTGGCGCGCGAACGCGATCGCCTGCTGGCGCGGTTGGGCGTAAATCCCGCGCCGCTGCTGGCCTGGAGCCCAGCCCGCTCGCTGGAAGAGATGGACAAACACGGAATCGCCACCGCGATCGCTTCCATCTCCAGCCCCGGTATTTGGTTTGGCGACAACGCCGCCGCCCGCACTCTGGCGCGCGAATGCAACGAGTACGCGGCTCGGATGGTGCAGGATCATCCCGGGCGCTTCGGTTTCTTCGCCGCCACCCCACTGCCCGATCCCGACGGTAGCTTGCGCGAAATCGAATACGCGCTCGACGTGCTTAAGGCCGACGGGATCGGCCTGCTGACCAGCTACGATGATCGCTGGCCGGGCGATCCGGCCTTCTTCCCGGTGTTCGAAGAACTCAACCGCCGCCGCGCCGTGGTGTTCATCCATCCCACCGCGCCGGGCTGTTGCCGCAACCTGAGCATCGGGATTCCGGCGGCGATCACCGAGTTTTTGTTCGACACCACGCGTGCCATCTCAAGCCTGCTTTTCAACGGCGTCCTGAGCCGATGTCCCGATATCCGCTTCATCTTCTGCCACTGCGGTGGCACGATGACCGTGTTGGCCCATCGGATGGCCGACTTCGGCGCGCGCCAACCCGAGGTCGCCAAGCGGTTGCCCAACGGCGTGCTGCACGAACTCAAGCGGCTGCATTTCGATATCGCCAACGCAACCTACCCGACCAACTTTGCCGCGATTACCACCCTGGTCCCGCTGTCGCAGATGCTCTTCGGCAGCGATTATCCGTTCGTGCCGATGGAGGCGACGACGGAGGGCATTCCCAACCTTGGATTGTCGGCCGAGCAATGGCGGGCGATCGATCGCGAAAATGCGCTGCGCCTGCTCGCGCGTTTGCGCGACTGAGGCGACAGTCGGTTCAGGCGGCGGAGATTTGCTTGACGCTGTCGCGCAGCACGGCATCGGCTTGGCTTTCCACCACCGTGCCTTTGAAGAAGTCCGGGTTGACCTGTCCCCAGCATCGCACCGCGTGGGTGAACATGAAGTCGCGGAACTCCTCTTCGTTAAGCAATCCGTGCTCGACCATTTCGTAGGCCTCGGCGGTGACGTCGCGAATGTCCCACACGTCCCAGTGGCCGATATCCGAGCTGAAGAAGGCGTTGAGCTTGACCTGCTCGCGGTTTTTCTTGCGATCGAAGGCCCAAGCGCTGATCGGATCGTCGGCTTCGCAGCCAAAGAAGAAATGGGGTACGAAGAGGTCCTTGATCTCGCGCTTGTGATGGATCTGGCAGCGGGCGAATTCGTCGATCAGGGCGGGATCTTCGTTGCGCCCGCGCCAGGTCAGCATATCGATGAAGCGCTCGGTCAGCCGGCCTTCGACGACTTCGCCGCCGTATTGCCGGGCCAGCTCGAGAAAGAGCTTGAGGTCGATATTGGCGGGGTTGTATTTGGGAATGGCTTCGAGGCAGCGCTTTTCGAAATGTTCGAACAAATCGCTATAGAGGATGCAGGCCCAGCCCACGCCGCCCTCCAGGAAGGAGAAGTTGAGTTGGGGAAAGCGGCGAGTCACGCCGGCGAAGAACAACCCGCGGCAGACCGCTTCATGGGCCGCGGCGAACTGACCGATATGGTTGTGCATGAAATTGGTGATTGAGGTGCGTCCGCCGAAGAAGCCCTGCCCGTGGAAGGCGGGGGCGACCTTGAGTTCCAGGCATTTGCGCCAGAGCGGATCGTAGTCGTACTCGCTATCGACGCTCATGAAATCCATCCAGTAGGCGAAGCGAGTGGCGTCGGCCACGCCGTATTTGCGCGCCATGTACGGGATCGGGCGGGCCACGTAGTCGGGAAAGCAGACTGCCTTGTAGCCCAGGGTCTTCACCGCGTATTCCAGCTCCGCGATCGCCTCTTGCGGGGTGTTGATCGGGATGACTGCAACCGGGGTCATGCGGCTGGCATGCTCGCGGTAGATGTCGGCGTGGTAGGTGTTATAGGCGCGCACCGCGCATTGGCGCAGCTCGGGGTCCTCGGGTCGCATCGAGGTCAGGCCGATGCTGGGAAAGAGGATGGTGAAATCTATGCCGGTCTCGTCCAAGCGCTCGCGCAGCAGGCGGGGGAACATCATGGTGGCCTGGTCGCGAGTATTGGGAGTTCGCGACCACCAGATCGGGCGCATCGGACGGGTCTCGCGCCGCTGCTCGGGAGTGTAGTTGTACCAGGCCCAGAAACCGCGGGTGCGCTCCCATTCGAAGTAGCGCTCCAGCATCTTTGGGCCGCCCAGCTGGCTGATGTAGTCGTGAACGGCGGGCATGAACTCTGTGGTATGGCCGTCGCCATCGACCACCGGATGAGGTAGCCGTTTGCGCACTTCGAGCGAGCGAGAGTTGCCGCTGGTGGTCATCGCCTGTACCTTCTGCCAGATTGGCCGGCGCAACGGCCGGCGCTGTTCGTCGGTTAAGCATTCCCGATCGGTGCCATCCTGACAACCGTCAGGCAGGTGGCAGAAGCGCGCTTGATTAAACGCAATTCAAACCGATGCAGCCGCGGCCTGCGCTTGTTCAAAGCCTGCCCGGCGCGATAGACTTCAGGCAATTGCCCCGTGAGACCGTTCTTCGTCTACAACACTCTCACTCGCACCGTCGAGGAGCTGAAAACGCTGAGACCCGGCGTGGTGACCTACTATTCCTGCGGCCCCACGGTCTATTTGCCCCAGCATCTGGGCAACATGCGCAGCTACCTGTTCACCGACGTTTTGCAGCGCGCATTGCGGCTCAACGGCTATGAAGTCCGCCACGTAATGAACATCACGGACGTCGGCCACATGACCTCCGACGAGGATGCCGGCGAGGATAAGATCGAAAAGACGGCGCGCGAGCAGGGGCGCAGTCCGGCGGAAGTGGCCGAGTACTATATCGCGCAGTTCCGCCATGACCTGGCCTTATTGCATATCGAGCCGCCCACGGTGCCTCCGGGGCGCTATGCGCGGGCCACCGAGCATATTCCCGACATGATCGCGCTGATTCAGCGGATCGTGCAGCGCGGCTACGGTTACGTCGCGCAAAGCGGGGTTTATTTCGATATCGAACGCTGGCGCGGGCCGGGTGGCCGCGGCCGACTGGGGCGGCAGAGCTTGGATGAGCAATCCTCCACCCAACGGCTGGAGCATGCGGGCGACAAGCGTAGTCCGCACGATTTTGCGCTGTGGGTGCTCGATCAGCCCCATCACATCATGCAGTGGGACAGTCCGTGGGGGCGGGGCTATCCAGGTTGGCATATCGAGTGCTCGGCGATGGCGATGAAGTACCTGGGGCCAACTATCGATATCCACTCAGGCGGTCTGGACCACGTGCCGATCCATCACGAGAACGAAATCGCGCAGTCGGAGGCGGCCACGGGCCAGCCCTTCGTGCATTATTTCATGCACAACGCGTTTTTGGTCGGGATGGAGGGGGCCAAGATAAGCAAGAGCGCGGGGCGCTTCCCGGTCCTTGCGGATATTGTAGCGGCGGGTTTGAATCCGCTGGCGTTTCGACTGTTCTGCTTGGGCGCGAAGTATCGCTCCGAGCTGGCCTTCAGCATGGATGCGGTGCGCGCGGCGCAAACCAACCTGGAGTATTTCGCCCAGTTCGCGCGCAGCCAGCCCGAGCAGGGCCAGGAAGACGCGCCCTGGGTGGCGCAGTATCTGGACCGCTTCCTCGAGGCGCTTAACAATGACCTCAACACGCCGCAGGCCCTGGCGGTTGCCTTGGAACTGGTAGCCGAAGCCTATCGGCGCGGCGATCGCCATATCTGGCGCGCACTGTGCGCCTGCGATAGCGTGCTGGGGCTGGATTTGGCGATGATGCGGCAGGAGGCTAGCAGCAGCGCCTTACCGCCGGCGATCGCGGCGCTGGCGGCTCAGCGCGCGGCAGCGCGCGGTCAGCGTGACTTCGCTCGCGCAGACGCCTTGCGTCGAGAGATCGAGGCGGCCGGTTACGAGGTCAAGGACACCGCGCAAGGCTCGGTGGTCCAGTTGCGATCGGTCTGAGCGGCCCGTGCCTTGATGGGGCGCAGGCTGGTTTGTAAAATTCGCCCGACCAGCGGCCGGGCCGCGAGCGGGAAAGGACAATTTGCATGGCGGTTGAGTTGAAGACTTTTGATACGCGTCTCACCGGGCAAAGCCCCGAGGTGCGAACCCTCAATCCCGCCCAGGCGCCCTATTATCTGCCCATCGGCGATGAGGCCGAGATCTTCACCGCGGCCTACAACGCCCGGCTGCCTGTCTTGCTCAAAGGGCCGACCGGCTGTGGCAAGACCCGCTTCGTGGAGCATATGGCTCATCGGCTGGCGGCCCAACCCGACGGTCCGTGCGAGCTTATCACGGTGGCCTGTCACGAGGATTTGACCGGCAGCGACCTGGTCGGGCGTTATCTGATTCAGGCCGACGAGACGGTGTGGATCGACGGGCCGCTGACGCAGGCGGTGCGGCGCGGGGCGATTTGCTATTTGGACGAAGTGGTGGAAGCGCGCAAGGATACCACCGTCCTGATCCATCCGCTCTCCGACCATCGCCGCATTCTGCCCATTGAAAAGCGGGGCGAGGTGCTGAGCGCGCACGAAGGCTTTCTGCTGGTCATCTCCTACAACCCCGGCTACCAAAGCATCCAGAAAAACCTCAAGCATTCCACCCGCCAGCGCTTCGTGACGATCGAATTCAACTATCCGCCCGCGGAAAAGGAAACCGACATTATCGCGCACGAAGCCGGAGTGGATCGGAACTGCGCGAGCCAACTGGCACTGCTGGGCGAGAAAGTGCGCAACTTGAAATCCTCGGGTCTGGAAGAGGGGGTTTCCACGCGCTTGCTGATTTACGCCGGCGAATTGATCCGCAACGGCATCGCCGCCCGGCGTGCGGCGACCGTGGCGGTGACCTGGTCGCTGACCGACGAGTCCGACAGCAAGCGCGCGATCGACGAGATCGTAAAGGCGATTTTTCCCTGAGCCGCCGCTTCCAACTTCGCACTTCGAGTTTGGAGGATTAGAGCGTCGTGATCGACCTGCGTAGCGATACCGTGACTCTGCCCTCGGAGGCGATGCGCGAGGCGATGGCCCGCGCCGAATTGGGCGACGACGTCTACGGCGAGGATCCCACGGTTAATCGGCTGCAGGAGCGCGCCGCTGCGTTGATGGGCAAGGAAGCCGCCTTGCTGGTGGCCAGCGGTACGATGGCCAACCTGATCGCCCTGCTGGTTCATTGCCGGCGTGGCACCAAGGCGATCGTCGGGTCGCGCTCGCACAGTTACGTGTACGAGGGCGGGGGTGCTTCGGCGCTGGGCGGAATCGTCTTTGCGCCAGTGCGCAATCTGGACGGCGGCCAGCTTGATCTGGGCGAGCTGGAGCAGCAGTTGGCAACGCCGCCCGATGCTCATTTCGCGCCGCCGGCGCTGGTCACGCTGGAGAATACGCACAATCAGTGTGGTGGAGTGGCGGTGGCACTCTCGCATATGCGCGAGGTGACGGCGATGGCGCGAGGGCGCGGCTTGGCCACCCATTTGGACGGCGCGCGCATCTTCAACGCCGCCCTGGCGCTGGAGCGCGAGGCGGCTGTCCTGGCGGCCGAGGCCGATTCGGTTTCCTTCTGTCTTTCCAAGGGGCTGGCCTGCCCGGTTGGCTCGTTGCTGTGCGGCAGCGCGGCTTTTATTCGCGAAGCGCATCGAGTGCGCAAGGTGCTGGGGGGTGGGATGAGGCAGGCGGGGATTTTCGCCGCCGCTGGCCTGATCGCGCTGGACCAGATGATCGATCGGCTTGGCGAAGATCACAGCAACGCCCGCGCGCTGGCCCAGGGCTTGGGCCTGATCGCCGGGCTGCAGGTTTGGCCGAGCCCAATGCGCACCAACATGGTCTTCTTCGATATCGAGGGCGAGGAGGCACAGGCCCGTCGCTTCGAGGCCGAAATGCGAGCGCGCGGCGTGCTGATTGGGCGGCGCGGCGGGGTCAGTTTTCGCGCCGTCGCCCATTACGGCGTGGACCGCGCGGCTATCGACCAGACGGTTGCGATGGCGGCACAGGCGGCGGCAGAGGCGTTGGCGGAGTAGCGCCCTCCATGACAGCTAATCCGCTGGCGGAGCTGTTTTCGCTGCGCGGCCATCTCGCCTTGGTAACCGGCGCGTCTTCGGGTCTTGGGGTGGAATGCGCCCGTGCCTTGGCCCTGGCCGGCGCCGACTTGGTGGTGGTGGCGCGCCGCGGTGAGCGGCTGGAGACATTGGCGCGGGAACTGCGGGCCAGTCATGGTGTGCGGGTCTTGCCGATCGCGGCCGACCTCACGCAGAGCGCCGAGCTGGATCGCCTGATGGCGGGCGCGGCGGAACTGGGCGAAATCGACATTTTGGTCAACAACGCCGGTATCGCTCCCACCGGCCGGGCCGAACGGCTGCGCCGCGAGTTGTGGGATGCGACGCTGGCGGTCAATCTGACCGCGCCGATGATGCTGGCGCAGCGGGTGGCCGCCGGGCTGATCGAGCGTCGCCAGCCGGGTCGAATAATCAATATTGCTTCGGTGTTGGGCGCGGTTGGCACCGGGATTTATCGGCTGGCGGCCTATACTGCCAGCAAAGGGGCGCTGGTCAATCTAACCAGGCAATTGGCGATCGAGTGGGCACCCCACGGGATCAACGTCAATGCGATCGCCCCCGGCTGGATTCCCACCGAAGCGACCGCGGGCGGGCTGGCACGGCCAGGAAATCGCGAGAAGATGGAAGCCCTGACCCCGATGGGACGTCTGGGGCGGCCCGACGAGATTGGCGGCGCAGTGATCTTTCTGGCCAGCCCCGCGGCGAGCTACGTCACCGGCACGCTACTTCCGGTGGATGGCGGCTATTTGGCGTGGTAATACGAGCGCGCCAGGCGGAGAGCAAGCGATGACCAAGGCGCCCTCGTTGCGGCAGCAACTCTTCCATCGCAAACCCATCGCGATGCTTGTGGAGGACAGCCGCACCCATGCCGGCGGCCTCAAACGGGCCCTGGGAGCGCTCGATCTGACGGCGCTGGGGATCGGCGCGATTATCGGAGCGGGAATTTTTGTGCTGACCGGAGTGGCGGCGGCCGAGATGGCGGGACCGGGGGTAGTTCTTTCGTTCACGGTCTCGGGGCTGGCCTCGGCGATGGCGGCGCTGTGTTACGCGGAGTTTGCCGCGATGATTCCGGTGGCCGGCAGTGCCTATTCGTATTCTTACGCCACGATGGGTGAGTTGGCGGGTTGGATTATCGGTTGGGATCTGATCCTGGAGTACGCGGTCGCCTCGGCGGCGGTGGCGGTGGGATGGTCGGGTTATTGCGGGGTGATCCTGGGCGGCCTGGGAATCCATCTGCCGTATGCTTTGAGCCACGCCCCGGGTGCTGGGGGTATCCTGGACCTGCCGGCGCTGTTGATTGTCGCGGTCGTGACCATGATTCTGGTGATCGGGATCTCGGAAAGCGCGCGGGTCAATTCCATCATCGTCGCGATCAAGCTTTTTGCCGTCGGCCTGGTGATCGTGGTGGGTGCGTTTTACGTCCGTCCCGCCAACTGGCATCCGTTCGCGCCCTTCGGCTGGAGCGGAATCATGCATGGCGCCGCGATCATATTTTTTGCCTACATCGGCTTTGATGCGGTGTCGACCGCGGCCGAAGAGGTGATCGACCCGGCCCGCGATCTTCCCCTGGGTATCCTGGGTTCGCTGGCCGCCTGCACCGTGCTCTATATTCTGGTCGCCGCGGTGCTGACTGGGATGACCCCCTACAAGACTATCGACGTCAACGCGCCGCTTTCTTCCGCCTTTGTCAATTTGGGCCTGAACTTTGCCTCCGCCACGGTCTCGCTTGGGGCGGTGGCGGGTCTGACCTCGGTGTTGCTGGTGATGATGCTGGGACAATCGCGGGTATTTTTCGCGATGTCGCGCGACGGCCTGCTGCCGCCGATTTTTTCGCGGGTCCATCCGCGCTTTCGCACCCCCTATTTTCCCACGCTTTTGACCGGTACCGCGGTCGGGATTACCGCGGCGCTGCTGCCGATTCAGGAAATTGCCGAACTGACCAATATCGGTACCCTGTTCGCATTCGTGTTGGTCTGCATGGGGGTCTGGATCATGCGCCATATCGACCCGCGCCGCGCGCGTCCGTTCTTCACGCCGTTGGTCCCGCTGGTGCCGATCGCGGGTGCGCTGGCCTGTGGCTATCTGATGCTCAGTCTGCCGGCCTTGACCTGGCTACGCTTTGTGGTCTGGCTGGCGCTAGGGCTGGCGATTTATTTCAGCTACGGTCGTTGGCACAGCCGCGTCAGTCGCGAGCAGGACGAGGATGGCTCGCCGTTGCCGCGCGATGCCGCGCAACCTTCGCGATAGCGCCGGCGCCTTGACAGCAGCGCGTTGGCTCCCTTGTAATCGCAATCGTGGCGGCAGGATGATGAAGAACGCAGTGGCTTTGAGATAGCAGATGGCGCAGCTTAACTTCTAACTAAGAAAAGGATTGTTACGCCCATGGGAATGCTGGACGGCAAGGTGGCGATAATCACCGGAGCTGGTCGTGGAATCGGACGCGAAGAGGCCCTGTTGATGGCAAAGCACGGGGCCAAGGTGGTGGTCAACGACCTGGGCTCGCATTTCGACGGCACCGGCGAATCGCGCTCGCCGGCCGAGGAGGTAGTCAAGGTAATTCGCGCCGCGGGGGGCGAAGCGGTGGCCAATTATGAAAGCGTGACCGATTTCAAGGCGGCCAAGCGGATCGTCGAATGCGCGCTGGACAATTTCGGCAAGCTGACCATCCTGGTCAACAACGCCGGTATCCTGCGCGACCGCATGATCTTCAACATGTCGGAAGAGGATTTCGACGCGGTGGTTTCGGTCCATCTCAAGGGCTCGTTCAACCTTGCTCGCCATGCCTGCGCCTATTGGCGCGAGCAGCAGAAGTTGGGTAACAGCTTGCCAGGTCGATTGATCAACACCAGTTCTGACTCGGGATTGATTGGCAACGTGGGGCAGACCAACTACGGCTCGGCCAAGGCCGGGCTGGCGGCGATGGCGATGATTGTCGACATGGAGATGAGCCGCTACGGGGTAACCGCAAACGCCATCGCGCCACTGGCCCGCACCCGCATGACCACCGACGCGCTGGCCGGCGCGCAGCGCCAGAGCGCGGCGGCGATGCCGGCCTCGGCGCCGGGCCAATTCGATCCGCGCGATCCCTCCAACATCGCACCGCTGGTGGTTTGGCTGGCCAGCGATGACGCCAAGGACGTACATGGTGAGGTCTTCCGTTCGGGCTACGGCGCGGTCTGGGTGATGAAGGGGTGGCATTCGGTGGCTCAGTTCAAGACCACTCAGCCCTGGGATCCGGCCGAGTTGGGCGCCAAACTCAAGAGCGTGCTGGCCCAAGGGCTGACCAAGAAGGAAACGATGGCCGAAGTGGTCGCTTCGGCACAGGGCTGATGGGTTCGGAGCAGGTGCGCGCGGAGGCTCCCCTTGCCTGCGCGCGTTATCGCTCGATTCTGTTCATCTGCGCCGCAAATACGGCCCGCAGCGTGATGGCCGAGCATCTGTTGCGACGCGAGCTGGAAAGGCGGGGGCTGGTCGAAAGCATTGCGGTGCGCTCGGCGGGTATTGCGCCTTTTGCCCGCGACGGTGCGCTTATCTCGCTGGATACGCGGCTGGTGCTGCGCGGCGAGGGAATCACGCTGGATGAGGGGGAGACGTCAACCGATTTGCGCCGCCATCCCGAACTGCTCGAGCAGGCCGACCTGATTCTAACTATGACCCTCGGTCAGCAGGCCGAGCTCAGGGAGCGCTTTCCCATCGCCGCCGACCGCCCGGTTTTTACCTTGCGCGAGTTCGCCGGCGAATCAGGCGACGTCGATGATCCATTTGGCCAAGGCGACGATGTTTTCGCCGCCTGTCTGAATGAGATCAAACGGCTGATGCCTGCGGTAATGGACCGTCTCACGCGCGAGTAGGGTGATGGGAAGACCCTAGGCGGGGGCGGCTTCAACCGCGGAGCGCAGACCCAGAGCGCGGCGCGGGAGCAGAAAGGGGGTAAGCGCGGCGGCGGTGCAGAGGAAGACATCCAGCCACAGCACGGCCGAGATACTGGAGTAGGCGGCCAGGTAGCCCAGGCCGACCATCAGCAGGGCCCCCATCGCATTGAAAAACCCCATGGCGAAGCCCGAGCCGACCGAGCGGTTTTCGGGCAGCAGATCCTGTCCGACTAGAATCTGGGCGGGATTGGAGGAAATCAGCGCCATCCCGATTCCGGCCAGCATGAACCACATCAGCGGGCCCGGAACGAGCAGGAGCAGGGTCAGGCAGCTTGCCGCCAGCACGCCCGAGAGCACCATGATCGGGCGTCGTCCGATATGGTCGGAAAGATGGCCGCCGATGAGGTTGCCGGCCACGCCCGCCAAAAGGATGACCGTAACCAGCGAGGCCCCACCGACCAAAGAGCCACCGCGGCGTACCCACAGGATGGGAAGGAAGGTCACCAGGCTGTACTGGACGCCGGATTCCAATCCGACATAGGCCACCAAGGTGGCCAAAGCCAGGCGGCGGCCGCGCCAGATCACCCGGCGCGAGTGGCCTGGATGGCGCGGCAGTCGGGGCAGGCGGGGTGCGAGAAAGGGCAGCGACAGGAAAGCAGGGATACTGAGCAGCGGCAGCCAGTGCAGGCCCAGGCCGACGACGACCAGGCTGGCCAGCAGTGGCCAGATACCCTGGCCAATCTGGCCGCCGAGCAAGAAGGTGGACATGCACAGGCCAGTGCGCTGTACCGGCAATACGCGCACACTAGCCAGCGCTTGAGGGTGAAACATCGCGCCTGAAAGCCCGACCATCAGCAGCGCCGCCGCCAGGCTCCAATAGCCCGGCACCCAGCCAATAAGCCCACCGCCCAAAGCGCTCCCGGCAACGCCGCACAGAATAAAGGCGCGCCCTCCCAACTGGTCGGCGAACCAACCGAAGCATGGCTGCAGGGCTTGTCCGACCAGTAGCGAGGCCATCACCATCCCAACCAGCCGTAGTGGTATATGCAACTGGGCGAGCACGGCTGGCAGCACGCCGGGAAGAAACGTGGATGTGCCATCGAGCAGGAAATGCGACCAGGCCAAAAGCATGATCGCGCTGATGGGCGCCAACGCGGGGCCGGTGGCGGCTGATGGGTTGACCGCCAACGGTTCGCTTATCGAAAGGGTTTTCATTTCAACGTCGTCGCCTTGTGCGCTCGCCCCGAGACAGGCCTGCCTACTGGACGAGAAAGACAAAATCTAGCCGATGGCCCGCGACTTTGCATCAAGGAGGATCAAACCTGTGATCCAGGGCCGGCTGCCCCATGATCGGGCATTTTATCCTGGGGGCGGCGCGGCTTGGTATTTTCCATCTATTGCATCGCGTTCGCTTTGTCTGAAAGGTTGCCGAGGGTGAAACCAGGCGATCGATCCGAGCTGGCCCGAGGCATAGCGATCTGCGTGGTCAGCTTGTTGTTAGCGCTGCTGAGCGCTGCTGACGGCGCGGCTCAGAGCTCGCAGGCTCCCGTGGCCGGGAGCAGTTCGCCGTGGGCGCCGGTAATCGCTTATTTTGCGGATTGGTTTCCTCGTGCGACCCGGATCCAAAACGAACAGCCGCATTGGATTTCGCCCCTGGTCACCACTACCCCCCGGTTGGAAGAGAAGCTGCGCTACGATCAGTCCTGGCAATCGCAGCCGCGTGGCGCGGCACTCGATAACTTTGGCGGGGGCAAAGGGGTCGATCTGCTGCCGTTCCAGAACACGTTGATCGTGGTTGGGATTCCGGCTTGGATCACGCGCAATGGGACCCTGCCGCGGGCCGGCAAAAATTCGCCTCCGCCTGGTGACGGCTGGGCCGACGAAAACTTTCTCCTCAAGTATCGAGTGGTAGCGGCTAACGAGGAAAACGGAAACTACATCTTCACCGCGCTTTTGGGAATCAGCGCGCCCAGCGGGGACAACGGCAATAGTGCCGGTCATGCGATTTTTACCCCGGCGCTGGCGGCCGGTAAGGGTTACGGCAAGTTCGACGTGCAGAGCAATTTGGCGGTCTCTTTTCCCAACGGCGGGATGGATCGGCTAGGTATGCCGTTGGCCTGGAATACGGCTTTTCAATATCAGGTCAGGCGCTACTTCTGGCCGGAGATGGAAGTCAATTACACTTGGTGGCCTGACGGCGCGCGTGCTGGCCTCAATCAGGTCTTCCTTACCCCGGGGTTGATGATCGGGCGTCTGACGCTGCGTGACCGGGTCGCGCTCAGCGTAGGCGCCGGCTACCAGGTCGCAGTCACCCATCAGCCGCTCTATAACCATGCCTTGGTCGTCTCGGCACGCCTGCCATTCTAGTGTCGCGGTTCGGAAATAAGTTTAGCATTCAAGATGCTTCGTTTGATCTGCTGAGTGGTCTTGGTCCAGAGGAAGGGCTTAGCGCTTTGGTTCCAGTGGTCCAGGAAGCGTGTAATG
>Ga0080006_1102364_pt1 | contig 124730 bp, 110 predicted proteins | sample RS3BMetagenome_FD_69209 | JGI IMG/M metagenome (GOLD analysis project Ga0080006, IMG submission 69209) | Ferric oxide microbial mat and aquatic microbial communities from Rainbow Spring, Yellowstone National Park, USA - RS3B (SPADES... ...
GCACCTCAGGCGGGTACAGCGACCGCAGATAGCGGCAGAACTCGAGGAACGTGGTGCGCTTCTTGTTCACCTTGATGTGCCCGTACAGCCGGTCACGGTTCATGTCGAGCGCCGCGAGGAGGTGGCGGACACCTTGGGTGCGCTTGTAGGTCGCCCGGATCCGACGCCGCCGCGGCGAGCTCGTCGAGCCCTTCGACGCCCGGCGCACCACCGGCGCCCACTGCTTGCCCGCCCTGGGCAGCAAGTTGAGCGGCCCGAACTCGTCCATCGAGAACACCACCGTCGGGTCACCGGGCCCCGGTTCGGCCTTGCCTTCGGCGATGTCGTAGAGCTCGAGCACCCGGTTCTTCTTGGCCTCGAAGTCCGGGTCGTTCGACTGCTTCCAGGTCTTCACGGCTTGAAACGAGACCTCCTCCTTGCGGAGCAGAACCCGAAGGCCCTCATGGCTGATGTCGTCGACCACCCCCTCAGCGACGAGGAACTCGGCCAGCTTGGACAAGCTCCACGTCGAGAACGGCAACCCGTGATCTGCGGGTCGGGACAAGGCGATCTTCTTGATCGCCTGGCGCTGGGTCAGCGTGAAGATCGGCGGGCGGCCACCGGCGTACTTCGGATACAGCGAATCGAAGCCGTCGTCGTTGAAATTGTTGATCACCTCACGCACGCGGTCCGCGCTCGTGAAAGTCACCTTGGCGATGGCCGCCACGTCCATGCCCTGCACCGACAGCAACACCATCTGCGCCCGCCGCCAGGTCACCACCGACCCCGACGAACGCCTCACGATCCGCAACAGTCGATTGCCCTCGTCGTCCGACACCTCCCGGACCCGCAAACCGTCCCGTGACACGACACCTCCGATCAGACACGATGTGTCCGATCAGGTTGCCCGATCCCGGCGCCCAGATGGTGGACCTACACGGCCAACGTTGCCTGACGCGGCACTAGGCTCGGCGAATCAGCAAAGGGATCATCCGACCGGTGATCAGATCGAGCCTTCACCGTTGAACGGATCGAGCCACCATGACGGGTCCTAGCCAGAACCGGCCGGCAGAAAGCGAGCCTACGGGACCCTGCACACCAAGTACTCTCTGCGACGGTCCCATTCCCGGTGATATACATGTGGTCGAAGATCACCCGCCCTTTGGTCTCGTATAACGCCTGATCATACGTGTAATCGTGTCTTGGATGGCTGTAGGGAAGACGATGACGATCGCACGTATATCAGGTTGATATGGGACAACCGGGTCATCCACCAGACGGCCAAGCGCGTCGAGCCCATCATCGATCGCATGGGTGCCGATGACCTTCGCTGCCATCTCCCGGACGCGCCACGATCGGTCGGCAGTTGCTTCTATGACGGACGACGGGGCAGCGTCGCTGTACGCGTAGCGCAGGCCCCGCAGGGCCCACACCCTCGGCCAATAGCCGTCACGTCCTTCCTCGCGACTATCGAGCACTTGGCGTGACGCAAGACCGGCGAGACGGTGCCACGTGCGTACGAGGCGCAGCGCCCGTTTGGGGAGCGAGCCGTGGAGCACGGAAGTGTCGTTAGGGGCGCAGCAGCCCGTCGCGCCTGCCGCCGGCTTGGAAGGGCCTCTCTCTCCTCCTTACCGATATTGGTATGAGTGATTGGGAGTAGCCGGCTTCCGCTGGGCGGCTTATCGCTCGGTCGTTGGGGGTCGGTTCGCTGTTCTACGTCGTCGAGCGCAAAGCCCAAGGTGCCTTCGAGGGCGCTGTCTTCGGGGGAGTTACCCACGGACGTCGCCGGGGAGGTCACGGTAGCGGTATCCCGCCAATGCTGCCAGCGTGTCGGTGCTACCTGTGGCGTAGCGCACGACGCGCTCATTGTGCTTAGCGCAGACCAGGACGCCAACTGCCAGCCCTCGGCGAAGGCGGAGATGCTAGAAAAGCAAATCGGCGACGAACTCGTCGCCTCCCGCCTAGAGGCGATGCTGGCCGCCAACGAATCCGAACCCAGCGCCCAGCTCAAGCACGAAGCGCTGCAGGTAGGCCACGAGCGCGTCCTCGAGTTTGGGTTCAGCGACCCCAGCTTGCAGGCCGAGAAATTCCAGTCTTCGCCAGCTCGGAGATCCGACCAGCTCGGATCGCGAATGCCGACTCAGCCGCCACCCAGCGGAAACCCAGCCGCGCGATCACCCCACAAGACGGCAGCCACCTAGTCACAGCAGCTGGTTAACCTACTAAGGCCATGGAATCGAAACCAGCCGGGCGGATTGTGACGGTATTTCGGTCGAGGCTTCGACACGATGCCGAGGCGAGAGGCTACGACGCGCTCGCTGAGACGATGGGACCAAGAGCCCGGAAACTGCCAGGATTTGTCGACTTCAAGACTTTCTCCGCTGCCGATGCTGAGCGGGCCTCAACCGTGGTGTTCGAGTCCATCGAGGCCCAGCTCGCCTGGCGGGACGACCCCGAGCACCTAGAGGCCCAAAGTCGAGGACGGTCCGACTTCTATCTCGAATACGACATCATGGTAAGCCACATCACCTACAGGAGCGGCTTCAGCGTCGGCACCGCCGATATCGACATCGCTTCCGACGCCGACAGGAGTTCCGACATAAGCGCCGCCGCAAAGCAAGGCCGGGATTGAGCCAGGACCTTTCAAACCAGGAACTGCAGTCAAACTCGGAACCGCAGTCAAACCCGCAGCTGCAGCTGCCAACCAGCGACGAGGGGCAACCCAAAGGGCGAAATGGCGGCGGACCCTCAGCGATAGTGACATGGGATCCCGAGGAGTACCTTCGTTATGCAGACGAGCGACAACGGCCCTTCTGGGACCTCGTTGGGCAAATACGCACCGAGACAACCCGCAACGTGGTCGATCTGGGCTGCGGCCCAGGTACGGCCACTGCCGGCCTCAGGCACAGATGGCCCGAAGCGGAGATACTCGGCATCGACAACTCCGAGGTGATGATCTCACGAGCACTCGACGCGTTAGCCGATGAGCTCGCATCCCCAACCCCCCTCGTCGACTCCGACGAGACCCACGCTAGGCCGGCCTTGACATTTCTTAATGAAGACATCGCCACATGGAAGCCCGCGCCGGCGAGCCTGGACGTGATATTGTCCAATTCAGCGCTTCACTGGGTTCCCCGCCACACGGACCTCTTCGCCACATGGCTGGCCGCCCTGCGCCCAGGAGGGACTCTCGCCTTTCAGGTTCCAGGCAACTTCAACGCTCCCAGCCACACGCTCCTCGCCGAACTAGCCACGTCGCCAGGGTGGCGGCCTAAACTTGCTGCTGTCCCTAGCATCGTGGAAGCGCACGAGCCAGCGGACTACTACAGAGCCTTGAACGGCCTTGCGAGCACTGTCGACATCTGGGAAACGACTTACTACCACTGCCTAGAAGGCGACGATCCAGTCCTCGAGTGGGTACGCGGGTCGGCTTTGCGTCCCTACCTGGAGCGCTTGGGTGCCGCGGACGCCATCGCTTTCACGGATGCCTACAGGCGCGCTTTGCGGCTGGCTTACCCTGCTGAAGAATCCGGCAAAACCCTGTTCGCCTTCAGGCGGATCTTCGTTGTTGCGTCAACGTAATACTCGACGGACATCTACGCCTGCCTGGTCGCCGGCGCCCGAGCCGCAAGCATATGCAACAGGCGTCCGCCCAGCCTTACGACACAAAGAGGTACTCGCCCGTCGGATGCATTGGCAAACCGTATGGCATCGACCGGCGGACGATCGTTCTGTGTCGATCTGAAGCTCGTCAGACGCCAGCGCTGTCTGCTGAGTCGTGCGAGCAGCCAGCGACCTCCTCGGGAAGGCATTGTAGCGTCTGTGCACTTGTCAGCTGTGTTGGCGATGGCACGGTTATTTGCAAGGGGGATGGTAAGGCGCTTGGATGTAGCGGGCCCACTCGGCGCGGGTGATCGGGTCCCCGGCGAGCGAGCAGACCAGCTTCTCGGCGTCTGCGGGACGGTCCTGCCACAGGTGTAGCGTGTCGTCGCTACCGCTGGCGACGAGGCTTCGCCCGTCGGGGCTGAACGCCACCGCGAACGTCTCCGCCTGACCTGCGTTAAGCGTGTCTTGGAGCCGGGGACGGGCAGGGTCGGCGATATTCCACATCCACACGGCGTGGGTGGTGATCGCAGCGGCCAAGGTCTTGCCGTCCGGGCTGACGGCTATTGCGTATACGTAGCCGGTGGGGCCAGCCAGGGGATGCCCGAGCAGCTTAGGATCGCGAGGGTCAGCGATGTTCCACAACAGGACGGTCCCGTCTGCACTACATGCGATCAACGTCTTCCCGTTCGGGGTGAACGCCGTGTCGTAAGCGTAGTCGCTAAAGCCGCCTAAGGTCGCTAGCAGGGCGGGCCGCGACGGGTCGGAGATGTCGTAGAGGCGGACCTTGTCGTCGGTGCTGGCCGTGGCGATAAGGCGCCCGTCGTTGCTGAAGGCGAACCCGAGTACCTCGCCGGTGGTGCCGGTAAGGGTCGGCAGGGAAAGCGGATGCGACGGGTCGGCCACGTTCCAAAGGCGCACCTGGCCGCTGTCGTCGCTGGCGGCGAGGAGCCTCCCGTCCGGGCTGAAGCCGAGCTGTTCTACGTACGGCTTGTTGCCGCGCAGCGGAGGGCCGAGCGCCTTAAGCGTCGACGGGTCGGACGTGTCGTATACCTGGATCATCGCCCGGGCGTTCGCGACAGCGACGAGTCGGCCGTCGGGGCTCGAGGCCACGGCGCCAGCGACGGGCCCGAAATTTGCTGCGGGCACCACGCGGCCGACTTCGGAGAGACCCAGCGGCCCTGTCACGTTCCAGATGGTCGCGTCCCCTTTCGGTCCGCTGCTACCCGAGATGAGACGGGCGGTGCCGGCAGCGTAGCCGAGGTAGTAGACGCGGCCCGGCTCGGCGTAGGTAGCCGGGTCGGGCAGAGACCACACTCTCGTCACCCCGCCCGAGTCAGCGGTGATGAGGTGGTTGCCGCCCGGCGAGAACGCGACGCCGGTGACCGGGTTGGGCGCCTCGAAATCCCCTGCGAGCGCCCAAGTGCTGGTGTAGTAGATGTGTATGGACCCATCGGCGGAGGCGACGGCGAGGAAGCGACCGTGGGGGCTGAAGGCGACACCGAACAGCTGCGACGTAGCCGGGCTCAGCGCCGGTCGCGCTGGTTGCAGCGCCCCGCCAGCCGACACGTCCCATACCCGCATTGCGAGGTCGTCGCCGCCGGTCACGATCGTGGCGCCGTCCGGGCTGAAAGCGAGCGTCTCGATCGTCGCCGTGCCCGCTTCGGACGCCAGTTGGGGACCCTTAGCGCCAGACGGCCAGACCTCGAGGACGCCGTCGGCGCCGGCGGCTGCTAGGAGCCGGCCGTCGGGGCTGTAAGCGACTGCCTTGAAAGCTGCGCCGCCTGGTGAGCGTAGGACCGGCAGGGCGGCCGGGTGGGCGGGATCGGCGACGTCCCAACGCCGGATGGTGCCGTCCGCCCCCGCTGCGGCCAGCACCCGGCCGTCGGGGGAGAACGCTGTCGCATAGACGGTGCTGGAAAAGCCGTGTAAGAGTGCCATTTGGAGCGGGCGGCCCGACGGTCCGAGCTGCCAGAGACCGACGGTGTGCCCGGTGCCGCCAGCCGCGAGGAGCCGGCCGGCCGGGCTCAGCGCGACGGCGAAGTCCTGGTCGGCCGGCGGGCCGACTCTAACCACGGCCGCTCTGGCGGGTGTCGACGCTCCCATCTGGTACAGGGCTACGGTGTCGGTGGACGACTGGGCGACGGCGAGCAGGTGAGCGGAGGGAGAGACCGAAACGAACAGTGGCCCCACCGGGCCGAGCAGCCGTGTGGGAATCTCCCCCGAAGTGGCGCCGACGAGGGTCGAGCGCGCCTGCACGGTTGGGGAGATCCGGTAGGCGGCTAGGGCTAGCTGGGCTGCAAGAGACGGGTCGGTCGGTTGGAGCTGCTGCGCTTCGATGGCCACCTGGCGGGAGAGCGCCTGGTTGCGGGCTGTGGTAGCCGCGTGGTCGGCCTCGACTGCGACGACGGCAAAGACGATCGACGCCGCAGCGAGCAAGGTGACCGCTCCGAGGAGCCTGTGGGTAATGCGGGTACGCCGGCGCGCGGCCCTAGCCTGCTGGTCGCGGTACGAGACGCTTGCGTCGAGCAAGGCGGCTTCGCTGCGGTTGAGCTGCCCGCGGTTGTCGCCATCGCCGACCTGCTCTAGGGCGGCTTCGAGGCGAGGGCCTCGCAGGAGCGTCGACTCGTCGCGCCCGGACTCGACCCACGCTTGGGCGGTGTCCGCGAGCTGGGTGTGCAGGCGCAGCCAGTCGCGGTCGGCGTCTACCCACGCGGCCAGCCGGGGCCACGCCGAAAGCAAGGCGTCGTGGCTGATCTGGACGCTGTCCGCGTCGGCGGTCAGGAGCCTCGCTGCGACGAAACGCCCCAGAACCCCCGGGCTCGGAGGCGACCCCGACGGCGCATCCAAGTCGGCGAGCTCGGCGAGCGACGCCCGGCGGCGCGTTGGAGGTCCGCCTGCGTCGACGCGGACCAGGCGTGAGAAGATGCGCCTGGCCAGTTCGCGTTGGCGGTCGTCCAGCTGGCCGTAAAGCTCCTCGGCGGCCTGGCGGACAGCTCCGCGGATCCCTCCGACCGCCCGGTAGTCGGCGATGGTCAGTTGGTTCCGTCCCCCCCGCTGCCAGGTCGCCAGCAGGGCGTAGGAGAGTAGAGGCAGCGTGCCAGGCGGGTGGGCGAAGCCGGGTGCGCTCCCAGGTGCTAGATCGGAGAGGATCAAGTCCACCAGCCCGTCCTCTACGGCGAGGCCGGTCTGCGCTGCGGGCCCCTCCACAGCGTCGCGGAGCTCGTCTGGGGTCATCGGCCCGAGTAGCACCTGGTTGCTGCGGAGCACCTCCAACAGCGCGGGCTCGGCTGCGGCCGCCTCGTAGAAGTCCGCCCGAAGCCCTAGGACCACCAGCGCTCCGCGGGCATCCAATTCGTCGAGCGCTTGGAAAATCGCGGCGCGAGAAGCGCCGTCCATGGAAAGGGCGTCTTCGAACTGGTCAGCGACGACCACGACGCGCGGCCAGTCCTCGCCGTCAGCGGCAACAAGAGCGGTCAGCTCTTCGGGGCGTGTAGTAGCAACGCAAGCCCACGCACCCTGAGACGGGGTCTGCCCCTCGACGTCGACGGCAAGCGGATCGTTGCGCCCGGAGGCAGCCTCATCGCGAGCGGATCCCTTCGGGAGTGGGCCTGCCGAGGCGGGGAGCCAGCCCGGTCCTAGGACGCCGGCTCTAACAGCGGGGAGTAAGCCCGCCATGAGCAACGAGGTCTTGCCGGAACCGGACGGCCCGACGAGGGCCACTGCGCGGGGCCGCCGACCGGGGTCGTCTACGAGCCGGCAAAGGGCGCCGGCCACCTCGCCTAAGGCCGACCGGCGGCCGAAAAAGAGCTCGGTTTGCTCCTCGCCGAAGGGGTCGAGGCCAGGGTAAGGGGGCGTCCCTTTGGCGGCGCGCCCGTCGGAGGTAAGCCGGGCCCTTGTAAGAGCGGCGACCCAAGCCTCTTGCGCTGCGGTCCCGGCGACGCCGCAGGCGACGAGAAGCGAACGATATAGGCCTAGCTGTCTCGGGCCGGGGAGGTGGCGACCGGCGAAGTAGTCACCTATGGTCGCACTCGGCGCTCCGACCTGGCGGGCCAGGTCCCTTACGGTCAGACCTGAAGCGTGGCGCAGGACCGTCAGGGCGCGGGCGAGGTCCTCCCGGGTGTGAACAGTCCTCGGGTCGGGACCGTCGAGAGCCACTCTTTCTCCCCGCTTCAGCCAGGTTTTGTCTGTCAGTATGAATGCTAACCGGCCGGTGAGGTCCTGTCACGCAAAACGGCGTCGTCCGAGGTTGTACGACGTTGCGGCGAATCGCTGCTTTACCCGAGCCGGTTTGCTTAGCTTCCACCGGAGCCGGCGGCACACCTCAGCTCAGGGCTGCCGAGGCTCCCGAAAGGGGTTGGAGAAGATGGGTTTCCACAAAGGATCCGCGGTCGCAGCCGCCACGGCGCTGGTCTCGATCTGGTTGGGGCTGGCCCCGCAGGCCTCGGCCATCACCACGGATTACGTCTGGACGGGAGGCGGCACCGCCCCGAGCACCTGGAGCGCGGCTGGCAACTGGAGCGGCCCGACCGCGCCGGCGGGGACTGTGGGCACCTTAACCTTCCCCGACCTAAACTCGTGCGACAACCTGACGTCTGCGCCGTCCACAGCCTGCTACGACTCCGCCGACGACATCGCCGGGCTCTCCGCAACCGGACTGTCATTCAGCGGCGGGCCGTACGACTTTGCGGGCGACTCGGCCGGTGACGCTCTGACGGTCGGCTCGGGCGGCATCACCATCAGCCCTTCGACCTCGAACGCCTTCGAGTCGCTGTCGATGCCCCTCGAACTGAGCGCGACCCAGACGTGGAGCCTGAACGGCGCCAGCAACGCTCCTGCCGACCTCGAGACGTCCGGAGGGATCAGTGGGGCCAGCGGGGCGGGGTTGACCGCCGACCTCTCCGGCGGGGCGTCGCTCTCGCTCTCGGGCACCAACGAGGTGTCTTCGTTCGCGGCGACCGGCGCCAACAGCTCCGACACGGGGCTCGGCTTGTTCGGGCCGGGGGCGTCCGACAACGGCTCCGTCAACCTGGCCGGAGATCTCAACGGCACCAATGGCAACCCGGTGGACCTCACCGACGTGGGCGCCTCGGGGGCCGCCACGATCGGCGCGCTCAGCTCGACGGGCGCATCGATCTTCGTGGGTAACAGCACCCAGACGCCGGGGGTCATCGCAACCGGCGCGGCGAGCTTCGACTCGACAAGCGCCCTGAACTTCAGCATCGACGGAGACAGCGGTGGCGCGAACGCCACCCCCGGCACCGACAACTCCGAGCTCACCTCGGCCCCCAATAGTGCCAACACCTCCGACACGGGCGCCGTGAGCCTCGGCGGGGCGGAGCTGAGTATCCAGAACTCGTACTCCGAGACCTCGCCGGGCAACCAGGGCTGTTTCACCCCCAATGTCGGGACGGTGTACACCCTCGTGTCCGCCAGCTCGATCAGCGGCGAGCTCTCGGTGCTCAACCCGGCCACCTTCGGCACGACGGCGCCCCTTGCCAACGGGGGGACCGTCGAGCTGTCCCCCTGCGGCAGCGCCACCACGTCGCCGGTCGCCCTCGACGTCTCGTACAACACCGGCGTTACCCCCAACACGGTCACCGCCAAAGCGGTAACCGCCACCACCACTACCGTGACAGGCCCGTCGGACAGCTCGATCAGCTCTGTCGCCTACGGCTCGTCGGTCACCTACAGCGCCACCGTCACCGCCAACTCGGGGAGCGCCACCCCCACCGGCACGGTCAGCTTCGAGGCGTACCCGGGTATCGAGTCGGGCCCGACCGGCTTCAACGGGGTCTTTGGGACGCCGGTTACGCTCTGCAGCGACACGCTCAACTCGAGCGGCAGCGCCAGCTGCAGTGCTTCGACGGCGCCGGCGGCCTCCGCATCCGACCTTGTGGTCGCCGTCTACACACCCGACTCTGCCAGCGAGCAGACGTTCGGGGGCTCGTCCGGTTCGGGCTCGAACGGCTCGACGTTCTTGGTCGTCGCATACGCGACGTCCACGGCTGTCACGGCCAGCCCCTCCACCGCAAGCGCTGGCCAGCCGGTCACCTACAGCGCGACGGTGGACAACACCAGCACCACGTCGAGCTCCACGCCGCCATCCGGCTCTGTCACCTTCGCCGTCGGCGGAGGCCCGCTGTGCCAGGCGGCGCTGTTCCCAACGAGCACCGCCAACCAGTCCCAGGCGTCGTGCACTTCGACCGCCGCGCCCGCCGGCGCCAGCGATGCAGTGGGTGCGTCCTACGCCGCGAACCAGGGGTCCTTCCAGTACTCGCAGGGATCGACGACGCTCGACGCGACCGGCGCCGCCTCGACGGTCACGGTCAGCGCCAGTCCCGGCACTGCCGACGCCGGGCAGGCGGTCACCTACAGCGCGACCGTGAGCTCCGCGTCCAGCGGGGCCACTCCTACCGGGACCGTGGCGGTCAGCGTCGGGAACTTGGGCGGAAGTGTGCCGGTATGCACCATTACCCTCACGTCGGGATCCGGCAGCTGCACTTCCTCGGCTGCCCCGATGCCCCAGTCGGGCTCGACCTCCACCAGCGAACCGGTGACCGCCGTGTACTCGGGGAACTCGGTCTACGCGGGCTCCGTCGGCCAGTCGAACCTCAACGGGAGCGGCTCGCAGGACCTGCTCGTGGCCGGCACCAGCCCGGCGTCGACCCCGTTCGAGCAGAGCGTCACCTACGAAGCGGCCATCTACCCTGTGGACGTCGGTGGCACAGATGTGCCGTTTCCGACCGGCACTGTCACCTTCAGCGCCGACGGCACGACTCTCTGCTCCGGTACTCTCGCCCCGCAGTCCGACACTGTCGACTCCGTGACCACCTGCAGCGCGGCGAACGCGCCGTCCGGCGACGACACGGTCACCGCCGTGTACTCCGGCGACCAGACCGACGGCTACGGCGGGGCGGTCGACTTCACCCCTCTCGCCGTGGCCGCCAATCCGACGAGCACGACGCTGTCGGCGTCGCCCACGACGGCGACCTACGGACAGACGATCGACTACACGGCGACGATCGCAAGCGCCTCGGGGACGCCCAGTGCCGGGACGGTCTCGTTCGTCGCGGGCCAGACTGTGCTCTGCGCCGCCAGCCAGGTGAGCAGCGGCCAGGCGACGTGTGCCACTTCCGCCACCCCCGTCGGCACCTCCGAGACGGTCACCGCCGCCTACAGCGGCAGCAGCACGGAAGGGTTCGCCGCGTCGCAGGGCACCACCACGGCGACCGTGGTGAAGGCGTCGACCAGTACCGCGGTGTCAGCCAGCACGACGAGCGCCACCTCGGGCCAGAACGTCACCTACACGGTCACCGTCTCGCCCCTCTACGGCGGGGCACCAACCGGGGTAGTGGCCGTCTCGGTCGGCTCCACCCAGGTCTGCACCGTCACCCTCGTCGCATCCGACAACGGGACTGGCTCCTGCACGTCCGGCTCGGCCCCGGTCGGCAACGCCCAGACGGTCAGCGCGACCTACCCCGGCGACTCGAACTTTGATTCCTCCGACGGGACCTGGTCGTCGACCCTGACGGTCAGTGCGTCGTCGCCGCCGTCCAAAGCGTCGAGCAGCACGGCGGTGACTGTCTCGCCGGCCGGCGTCGCCGACGGCGAGTCCGTTACCTATGCGGCGACGGTCACCGGTGTTAGTGGCGGGGCTACGCCTACCGGTAGCGTCGCCTTCACCACAGGGACCACGGCGCTTTGCACAGCTACCCTCACTAACGCCAGCGGATCGTGCACATCCCCGGCGGCACCGGTCGGCGACGACACGATCACCGCGGCCTACTCCGGCGACTCCAACTACACCGGTTCGAGCGGCACCGCCACCCTCACCGTGGTCGTCGCGCCCCCGTCGCCGCCGAGCGGATCGACCTCGTCGGCGGGGGCGACGTCCACCAGCCCGAACGGCACGGCCACCGCCAAGTCGGGCAACGTGTCCGCCTCAGCCAGCGGCGAGGGATCCCTGACCGTCGCCGCCTATTCGGGGAACCCCACTACCGGTGCCGTAGCCGACGGGACGGGATCTTTCTACGATGTGCAGGTCGCTCAGGGCAGCAGCCTAACGTCACTAACGGTCACCATCTGCGATCCCGGCTCAGGGCAGTCTCTCGACTGGTGGAACGGCAGCTCTTGGGTGCCCTTCAGCGACCAGTCGACCGCCAGCGGCTGCCTCCTCGCCACGGTCACGGCCACCACCTCGCCGACGCTCTCCCAACTGACCGGCACACCCGTTGCGGTAAGCTCGGCCCCTGCGACATCCTCGGCGACAACATCGTCGCCCGCCGGCTACTGGCTGGCAGCCGCCGACGGCGGAGTCTTCACCTTCGGCGACGCCCACTTCTACGGATCCATGGGCGGCACCAAACTAAACGCACCGATAGTAGGCATGGCGTCCACCCCAGACGGCAACGGCTACTGGCTGGCAGCCGCCGACGGCGGAGTCTTCACCTTCGGCGACGCCCACTTCTACGGATCCATGGGCGGCACCAAACTAAACGCACCGATAGTAGGCATGGCTGTGCCTTAGCGTCCTGACGGGGTCTGCGCTCCAGTTCGCGAGTCCCGGGCTTTTGAAGCTACGAATCTGTCTTGGAGGACGGCGGAGCCCAGATCCCACGTTCTTGGAGCAGGTCGATCTGGCGGCGCGTGACTTTGTCACGGTACTCGCCGTGGCGGTAGGGGGGCCGGTCGAGGTAGAGGTTCTTCGGGTACACCGGCTTTTCGTAGATGAGCTGGTATTGCTCCGTCGTGAGGTCCTTCATCCAGTTGTCCCACTGCGCTGTCGCACGGAAGTGACGCAGAGCTTCGACGTCGATGGTCCCGGCTATCCAAGTCGACCCGGCCCCGTAAGGCACCTCTGTGACTACCTGGCCGCGGTAGTCGACTATCTGCGAGCCACCCGAGAACGTATCGATCGCCGTGGAGGATTCGCTGTCGAGGTAGTAGGTGCCGAGGTTCATCGCCACGAGGTACATGTTGTTGTCGAGAGCCCGTGCCCGGTTCTGCACCGAGAACATGCCGCTCATGACCCCCGGTGCCGGGTACGGTCCCCGGTAGGCGATCTCGCAGCCGTTCATCGCGAGGCCCCGGGCGTTCTCGGGGTAGGAAGCCTCGTTGGCCATCATGATCCCGATACGACCGATCGGGGTGTCCACCACCGGGTAAAACGCGTCCAGGTTCGCTCCGTACAGCTCGACCCAACGGTCCCAGACGTTGTGCGGGGTGACCGAATGCTCCACCGGGAGCAGCGGGACCAGCTTGTGATGCTTGAGGATCACCGTGCCGTCCTCCGGTTCGATCACAAAACCGACGTTGAAGAAGCGACCCGGGAACTCGGGGTGACGAGCCTTGGCCTGGGCGATCACATGGGCCTTCCACTGTCTAGCCAATCGGCCGAGAGCGTCGGTCTCGGGGCCAGGAATGTCGATGGCGCACTCCTCTGCGTAGGTCTCGTGGTCCAAGTCGAGGACCTCGTCAGTGAAACCTTGAAGGCCGCCCTCGGGAATGCAGATCAGCCGCACCGGCAGGTCCATGCTCGACAGCCACGACGCCGCTTTGACCATATGAGCGATGTGATCCAAGTTGACCTGGATCTCCTCCCTTCGACGGATACCCCTGATCGTCTGGATCAGCCCGACGACTTGATAAGGCTCGACCATCCCACTCGACTCCAATCCAGCCCGACCGGGCCGACGCCACGTTACTAGTCCCGGGCGGGCGGAGCGCGGGCGGAGCCCGCAAGAACCGTGGAGCGTCGTCACCGCCGCCGTCCGCCGCAAATCTGGTATGAACAGTCCCATGAAGGTAGCGGTAACATCCGAGAAGCCCGCCCGGGAGCGAAGGGTTGCCCTCACACCTGAGGGGGTGAAAGCGCTTACCCGCGAAGGTTGGGAGGTTTCCATCGAGAGCGGAGCGGGCGACGGAGCCTCCTTCGCCGACAGTGAATACGAAGCGGCCGGGGCTGAGATCGCCGTCGACGCCCCCTCGTGCCTTGGCGGAGCAACGCTGCTGGCTACGGTGCAGGCGCCCGGCCAGGGGCTCGTGTCGATGGCTGACCAGGGCATCGTAACCGTGGGGTTCTTCGACCCGGCCGGCCCTGGCGCACTGCTACAAGCTCTTGCGGATCGCGAAGCCACGGTTTTCAGCTTCGACCTGCTGCCGCGAATAAGCCGTGCCCAAAGCATGGACGCTCTGTCATCCCAGGCGACAGTTGCGGGCTATCGGGCCGCGCTCGAGACGGCCAGCCGCCTAGGACGGTTCTTCCCGATGCTGATGACCGCCGCGGGTACTATCCCCCCGGCCAGGGTTCTGGTGATGGGCGTAGGCGTGGCGGGTCTGCAGGCTATAGCCACGGCGAGGCGCCTCGGGGCTGCGGTCCGGGCCTACGACGTACGCGCAGCAGCACGCGAAGAAGCTGAGAGCCTCGGAGCCAAATTCGTAGACACGGGCATCCGGGCGGAGGGAGCCGGGGGATACGCAAGAGAGCTGACGCCCGGACAGCTCGCTGCTGCGCAGGACGCCCTGGCCGACGAGGTGGCCCGCTCGGACGCTGTGATCACCACGGCGGCGGTTCCAGGTAGACGGGCACCGGTCCTGCTCACGACGGCGATGGTCGAAAGGATGCCACCGGGGTCGGTCGTGGTGGACATGGCCGCCGACTCCGGCGGGAACTGCGAAGCGACCGTCGCAGACCAGGAGGTAGCCGTCGGCGGAGCGACCGTGTTCGGGATGGCCAACCCTGCTTCGACGATGCCCGCACACGCAAGCGTCCTTTATTCGCGAAACGTCGTCAGCCTCGTCAGGCTGCTGAGGTCCGCAGCGAAGCCGGCCGACCAACACCCAGGCGACAAGGCTGCCGGCGACAGGGCTGCCGGCGACAGGGGACTAGGCGAATTCGACTTCGACGACGAGATTGTCGCCGGCGCTTGCGTCCTCTCCCGGGGGCGTCCCGTCGCCCCCCGGGCTGCGCAGACCCTCGGCGTGGAGCCCTACACGATCGCAAAGGAACGTTGATGGGAGGTATCGTCGGGCTGCTGACGATCTTCGCTCTGGCAGCCTTCGTAGGCGTGGAGGTCGTCTCCAAGGTACCGAGCGTTCTGCACACCCCGTTGATGTCGGGCTCCAACGCCATCCACGGCATCGTCTTAGTCGGGGCTCTGCTGGTGATGGGCGAAGCCCACGGACCGCTGCAGTTAGCCCTGGGTTTCCTGGCGGTTCTTCTCGCTACCGCGAACGTCGTCGGTGGTTTCGTCGTAACGGACCGGATGCTCGAAATGTTTCAGTCCAAAGCCCCCAAGGACAGACGCGACCGGTCTAACGCCACGCTTGCAAGCCCGGCCGGTCCCGCCGATAACACAGCGCTACAGGGCGCTCCGGCCTCGCAGGGCGCTCCGGCCTCGCAGGGTGTCGACGAACCGGACGACTCGGATGGAGGCAACCCGGGATGATCGCCCTGTCGTTTCCGCTGGCAACCTGGCGGGCCTTGCTCTACCTGGTGGCGATAGTCGGCTTCGTCGCAGCCCTTAAAGGTCTCAGCTCGCCGCGCGGAGCCAGACGAGCCAACCTTCTCGGAGCGTCCGCTGCTCTTCTAGCCGTCGGGATCACCTTCAGCGACCCGGCCGTCTACCACACCCCGCTGAACGTGGCACTCGCCGGCGTTGCCATGGCGGTCGGCGCTGCGGTCGCCGTTCCCGCCGCTCGTCTCGTCAAGATGACCGCGATGCCGCAGATGGTCGCAGCGTTCAACGGGGTCGGCGGAGCAGCCGCTGCTTTGATCTCGGTGGTCGAGTGGTTGCACTGGCATTCTGTCGGCGTCCACCCCGCCACCTACCAGATCGTCGAGGTTCTCCTCGGAGTGCTGATCGGTTCCGTGTCGTTCTCCGGCAGCGCCGTCGCATTCGCGAAGCTTCAGGAGCTCATGGCGACCAGGCCGATCACCTACCCGGCCCAGCAGGCCATCAACGCCGCTGCGGGGATAGCGACGATCGCCCTCACCTTGACCGCTGTGGCGACAGGGACCGTCGGCTACGTGTACCTCATCCTCGCGCTTGCGCTCGGCTTGGGTGTCGCCCTGGTCCTGCCGATCGGCGGCGCGGACGTCCCGGTCCTCATCTCGCTGCTCAACTCTTTCACGGGCCTGGCTGTCGCAGCGTCGGGCTTCACCCTCGACAACAACCTGCTGATCGTCGCAGGCACCTTGGTCGGGGCGTCGGGGATCATCCTCACACGGCTGATGAGCAAAGCGATGGGCCGTTCGCTGGCGAACATCCTCTTCTCCGCCTTCGGATCTGTCGTGACTGCAACCGCCGGCGGCGAAGGACCCGGCGGCCGATCCGTGCGCAGCTCCACGCCCGAAGACGTCGCTGTGCTCCTCGCTTATTCGTCGCGGGTGGTGGTCGTGCCAGGATACGGTCTGGCTGTCGCGCAGGCTCAGCATGTAGTCAAAGAGCTCGCCGACCAGCTCGCTCTGCGTGGTGTCAGGGTCGCCTACGCTATACACCCAGTGGCAGGGCGAATGCCAGGGCACATGAACGTCCTCCTCGCCGAGGCTGACGTCTCCTACGACGACCTCGAAGAGATGGACCAGGCGAACGCCGAGATGGCCACGACAGACGTAGCGCTCGTGGTCGGGGCGAACGACACGGTCAACCCGGCGGCGGTGGACAGCCCGGGAAGCCCGATCTACGGGATGCCGATCATCCACGCCGACAGGGCGTCCCACGTCGTGTTCCTGAAACGCTCCATGCGACCGGGTTTCGCCGGGATCGACAACGAACTTCTCTTCAACGACAAGACGGTCATGCTCTTCGGCGACGCGAAGGACACACTCCAAAAGGTGGTCTCAGCCGTCGCCGAACTGTAGACGGCCCGCGCCGGCGGCCTACGAGTCCGGTACCTACGCCGCCGTCGTGGCCCCGAGCGCGTAGGCTGTCATCGACAGAGAACCGTAGGCGTAACCCTCAAGCACCGTGGAGGCCGCCTCTCCCGTCGCGTCGGCGAGCCCGGCGAGGTACAGCAGAGGCAAGAAGTGATCCGGTGTCGGGGCCGCTGCTGGGAAGTCGGGGTGACGGGCCAGCCCGAGCGTGGCTGCGGGGTCGGTGGTCATAGCCGTCCTGGCCGCGTCGTCGAAGCGGCGGGCCCAGTCGAAACCGCTGTAAGGCTCGGACCACTGCATGCTGGCGAGGTTGTGGACGACGTTGCCGCTTGCGACGATCAACACCCCTTCGTCGCGCAGAGGAGCGAGGCGCCGGCCGAGGTCGAAGTGGTAGGCGGAGGCTTTCGAGGCGTCCAGGGACAACTGGACGACTGGGATGTCAGCTTCGGGGAACAGGTGGGCGAGCACAGACCAGGTGCCGTGGTCCAAGCCCCAGCTGTCCGCGTCGGCACCGACCCACACAGGCTTGGCTGCGTCGACGACCGCCGCTGCCAGCTCCGGGCTTCCGGGGGCCGGGTAGTCAAAGTCGAACAGCTGCTGGGGGAAACCGTAGAAGTCGTGGATGACACGAGGTTTCACCATCGACGTCACGGCAGTCGCCCCGATATACCAGTGGGCGGACACGCTAAGGATCGCCTTCGGCCTTGGTAGGGTCGCTGCGATTTCACGCCACCCGGCGGTGTAACGGTTGACCTCCAAGGTGTTCATCGGGCTTCCATGCCCGATGAACAGCGCGGGAAGGGTCTGGCCTCCCATTACAACGCTGCGCGCCGAGGCCCCGGTGCCGGCATCGTCGTCTAGTCGGCCGAGGTCGACGCGCTCGCAGGCGCAGACCCGTTGGCGACGGGCTCAGCCGAAACCGGCCCGCTTTGCGTCGAAGACGAGGCGACGGACTGGGAGGACGGGGGTGCGGGCGGCTTCGCGCGCAGTACCTGCGCGAGTGCTGCGCCCGTCATCGCCAAAGCGCCTAGGAAGGTGAGCCTGGAGAGCTTCTTCGACAGGCGGGGGCCTAGCTTGATGCAGCCCGGGCCGGCGGCCGCGAGGACGGAAGCCACTGCGAGGTTGGTGAGGGGCAGTTCGTAGCCGCCTTTTTGGGCCATGGGGCCCTGGCGGCGATGGACCGCCGTCGCGACCGCCATCGACCCGGCGATCGCTACAGGCCCGAGCGGGTAGGCCACGCCCGTGGCTGTGAGCAGGCCGCCTCCGAGCTCACTGGCTCCGGCCAGGGTGGCCATGGCCTTGCCGGGACGTAGTCCCATCTTTTCGAAGTTCGCGCCGGCAGCGTCGAGGCCGGGACCGCCGAACGAGCCGAACAGCTTCTGGGCTCCGTGGACAGACAGGTACCCGCCGAGGACGGTACGCGCCGCCAGAAGGGTTAGGTTCCTCATCGTTGACCTCCGTTAGATCGAGACGTCACCCTACCCGCTCAGCGACGTCTGGCGGCAACGTGGGCTCGGCGGCGGGCCGGCGTCACCAGCGGGTTCATCCTCCCGACACCATCCTGTCCCGACCCTCCCAGTAGGGTGCCCGCAGCTTGAACTTCTGGAGTTTGCCGGTGGCGGTGCGGACCAGCGAGTCGCGGAACTCGATGGAGGTGGGACACTTGAAGTGGGCCATCCGCTGCCTTGCGAACGCTATCAGGTCCTCCTGGGTGGCTGCTGCCCCGGCGCGCAGGACCACCAGGGCTTTGATGGTCTCACCCCAGCGCTCGTCGGGCACGCCGATCACGGCGACCTCCGCCACGTCGGGATGCTGGTAGAGGCAGTCCTCGACCTCTATCGACGAAACGTTCTCACCTCCGGTGATGATCACGTCCTTCTTGCGGTCCGATATCACAAGGTAGCTGCCGTCGGCGACGTAGCCGCCGTCGCCGGTGTGGAACCACCCGTCGACGAGAGCTTTGGCGCTCTCGTCGGGTTGCTCCCAATAGCCGGCGAAGACGTGGTTGCTTCTAGCGAGGACTTCGCCCTCCTCGTCGGTCCTTATCTGCACCCCCAGTGCCGGCACGCCAGCCCGGCTGAGCAGCTGGGCCTTGTCGCCTGCGGGCATGCCGTCCCACTCGTAGCGTGACCTGTTCACCGTCAGCAGAGGCGAAGTCTCGGTGAGCCCGTAGATCTGGATGAACTCCCATCCCAGCTCGGATTGCACCCTTTCGATCACCTTCGACGGGGGTGGCGCCCCAGCCACGACTATACGGACCCGATCCCGCCCAGGAGTGTCCTCCCCGCGCTCGCGCCGGGCCACCCCGGCGTCGAGAACGGCCGCTACCACCGCCGGGGCGGCGCACATGAGCGTCACCCCGTGACGGCCGATTCGCTCGAGGATCTGCTCGCCGTCGATCTTGCGTTGGACTACCTGCTTGGCGCCCATAGCGGTCACCGCGTAAGGCATTCCCCATCCGTTGCAGTGGAACATCGGCAGCGTGTGCAGAAACACCTCCCGTTCGCTGACGGTCGCGTGCCATCCGAACACGGCGGCGTTCAGCCAGCAGTTACGGTGCGTGAGCTGAACTCCTTTCGGCCGCGCGGTCGTGCCGCTCGTGTAGTTGATGCTCGCCGTGGCGTTCTCGCCGAAGTCGACCGGTTCCGGGGTGGCACCAGGCGGGGCGGGAGCGAAGAGCTCAGCGTCCTCGACGCCGTCTAGTACGACAGTGCGGGCTTCCCCAAGCGACGACAGCGACCCGGCGATCTCGGGGTCCACGAGCACCAGCGAAGCGCCCGAATGCTCGACGATGTAGCGAACCTCTTCCACTGTCAAGCGGTAGTTGACGGGGACAAGGACCCTGCCGTAGGCGCTGACACCGAAGAAGGAGATCATGAACCGGGCTGCGTTGGGGCTTACGATCGCGACCCGACCCCCTGGGCCGACCCCCATACCCTCCAAGGCCAGGGCCATTCCCCTCGCTCTCGCCTCGAACTCGGCGTAGGTGATCTCGCCGAGGGGGGCGACGCTGGACGGGTCGTCGACGATGGCGACGCGTTCGGGGAACACCGCCGCTGCGCGGTCGATGAAGTCGCCGATTCGTAGCGGAACCTCCACGTTTGTTTCTCCTCCCTCGGGTACGAGCACCCGCTTGGACCGAACTTTGGTGTTCGCCTACAACTTTGGCACACCGCTACGGTGCGAAGCGGTGATAGCTTGCGGCTATGAGAGGATCGGTGACTTTGCACATGAGAGCTCCCGCTGAAGAAATATGGAGTCTCGTCAGCGACGTCACCAAGATAGGCCTCTACAGTCCGGAGACCTTCGAGGCCGAATGGCTGGATGGGGCTAGCGGCCCGGCGGTCGGCGCTAGGTTCAGGGGCCACGTGAAGCGGAACGGGCGCGGCCCGGTGTATTGGACCCAGTGCCGCGTCAAGGCGTGCGAGCCGGGCAAGGAGTTCACTTTCGCCGTCGAAGCGGGCGGCAAGGCCGTTAATACCTGGTCATACAAGCTCGAACCGGCCGGGGACGGCACCGACGTGACCGAGTCCTTCGAGCTTGCCCCGACCCTGGCGATGCGGCTCTACTGGGCCGCTTTGGGCTGGGCTCGCGGAAAGACCAACGAGGAGGGGATGCGCCGCACCCTCGAGCGGATCAAGGAGCAGGTGGAGGCCGCCTGACCGGCTACGCCTGAAACCTCAGCTTCGGTGGCGTAGCGTTTCCACTCCCGCGTAGGGCACCAGGGCCTGCGGGAGCACGACAGTGCCGTCACTTTGAAGGCCGTGCTCGACGATCGCAGCCCACACTCTTGGCGTCGCAAGCCCCGAACCGTTAAGAGCGTGGACGAACTCGACGCCTCCTCCCTGCCTCCTGAAACGTATCTGGCCGCGTCTGGACTGGAAGTCGGTCACCAAGCTGATGGACGACACCTCCAGCCAACGGTCGACGCCCGGCGAGTAAACCTCCAGGTCGTAGACCCTCGAAGCTGAAAACGTCAGGTCGCCTGCGCACAGCTCGACCACCCTGTAAGGAAGGCCGAGAGCCTCCAAGGGCCTGGCGGCGTCAGCGACGAGGGACTGGAATTCCGTCTCGCCGTCCTCGGGCTTGCAAAGTTTGACCAGCTCCACCTTGTGGAACTCGTGGAGACGTTGCATGCCTCTGGTCTCCTTACCGGCCGCTCCAGCCTCGCGTCTCCAGCAAGTCGTGTACGCCATGTAGCGGAGGGGAAGTTGCGCCTCGTCGAGGATCTCCCCTTGGTGCATTCCCATTAGAGCGACCTCGCCCGTCGGGATGAGCCACAGGTCGTCGTCGCGTAGACGGTAAGCCTGCGAGTCGAACTTGGTGAGATGGCCGGTCTTGGTGATGACCTCGCCTCTGACAACGTGCGGGGGGATTATCTCCTCGTAGCTGTCCCGGTGGAGGTCGAGCGCGAACCCTGTGAGACCTCGAAGCAAGCGGGCCCCGTCGCCTTTGAGCAGAGCGAACATCGTTCCACTCAGCTTGGCCGCCCTCTGCGCGTCGAGGATGCCGAGACGCTCGGCGATGTCCCAGTGCGGCTCCCACTGCCTGCCCTCGTAGTCCGCCGGGTCGTATCCGACGGTGCGCAGGACTACGTTGTCGGCTTCGCTGCGACCGTCTGGTACGTCGTCGGCGGGGAGGTTGGGAAGCCTTGAAGTCACGTCCTCGAGAGATTCCTCGACGGACCTCAGCTCCAGCTCCAAGGCTTCGAGGCGCGCCCTGTGAAGCGCCAGCTGGCCTCGCAGCGCCTCGGCTTCGTCGCGTCTCGACTCGCGCATCAGCTCACCGACCCTGCTCGCACCCGAGTTCATCTCTTGGCGGGCGGCGTCCACGGCGCGCACCTGGACACGCCGCGCCTCAGCGAAGTCTCGTGCTTGTCCGACAAGGCCCGGATCGACGCCTTTGCGCGCTAGCCTGCGCGCCGTTTCTTCGAAGTCGTCGAGCAGCAGCCGGTTGTCGATCATCGCAGGTCGAAGCCTACCTGCGCGGGCGCACAGCTCGAAACCGAGCCAGGAGCGAGCCGGAACCGAACCGGAGCTCGGCGTGCGCTCAGCGGGCTCCCAGCGGCCCTAATGTGGCTCGGCGTGCCCGACCGACGATCTGCCTATTCAGCCCAGGAGGCGGACGCCGTCGGCGACGACGCCCGCGCCCGCTTCGTAGAAGAGTACGCGGGGCACGCGAACACTCCTGTCATAGTGGTCATCGCCGCCCTCGACGAGGAGCGCTCGGTCGGCGCGGTTGTCCGTTCCCTCCCCAACGAACTGTCAGGGCTTGCCGTGTCGTGCATCGTCGTCGACGACGGTTCCGGCGACGACACCTCCGGCGTGGCGCGCGATGCCGGCGCCTTGGTCTGCCGCCTCGAACGCAACCTGGGGCAAGGCCGGGCACTTCAGGTCGGCTACTCACTGGCATCGTGGGTCGGTGCGCGTGTGATCGTCACCCTCGACGCCGACGGGCAGTTCGACACTTCGGAAATGGCCCGCCTGGTCGGCCCGGTAGCCTCGGGGCGGGTGGACTTCGTGAACGGATCACGCCGCCTCGGTACCAGCCACACGACTGACAGGGTGCGCCAGTTCGGGCTGTGCTACTTCGGTGCTGTCGTGTCTATCCTGACCGGCACCAAGATCACAGACCCCGCAAACGGGTTTAGAGCTTTTACCCCTGAGCTGACAAGGCGGGTGCCTCTGCACCAAGCCCAGTACCAGACGGCGGAGCTGCTGATGGGCGCCTTGGCTCTGGGATTCCGGGTGGTCGAGACGCCCGTCACGGTGCTGCCCAGAGCAGCGGGCGCGACCAAGAAAGGGTCGAACCTGCGTTACGGCATGAGGTTCGGGCGGGTGGTAGTGGGCACCTGGTGGTCCCTACGCCATCACCGAGCTGACCGCTCGGAGTCCGCCGCTACCCGGAGTCGTCCTGGGCTCCGGCGGTACCGGCCGGACCGATGACAGCGACGTTGACGGCGTCAGCACCTGCGGTACCAGAGGCGAGCGAGCCGCCGTCGGAGGTCACGACTACCCGAACCGCGGTCGCCTCGATCGGCTTCGCGAACGACTTCAGCAGCCAAGGGGCCGCCGCGTGCCCACCGCCTACGGACCCGCTTGCCGAGTCGACCGTTTCCCAGACCCCTGCCGGCGTTTCGAGTTGGAGCTCGACAGACGAAGTAGGCCCCACCGGGTTCCACGCCTCGCCTACCGACACCTGGCTGACCGGGGCGCTGCCGCCGAAATACCAGCTTTGCGACGTCGACGCCGAACCGGTCGACGCCGAACCGGTCGACGCCGAACCGGTCGACGCAGGACCGACCGAGGCAAACACCGGTCCTATCGAGTTGCCTCCGAGAACGTCGGTGAGGTCAGGGTTAGCGCTGTAAGGGCCGACCAGCTCGTAGACCGTGGCGTTGTCGCGCAGGGAGTGAAGCAGAGGCACGGCCCAGTCCCCGTCGGCAGCGAGAGCGCTGATGCAGCCGCTGTCGAGAAAACCAGGCTTGTTGAAATCCCCGTTTAGCATGTAGGAGGCTCCGTCGGCCTCCACGGCCGCCACGACCGCTGGAAGGTAACAGAGGTTGTGAGCGATGGTGAAGGCCGTCCACTGCGTGCGATGGCCGGTGAAAAGCGCTGTCGAGGACTTGTAGTCGGTCTCCACGACGTCGGAGGGGGTGCCAATATCCGACAAAAAGGCGGCGTAGCGCGAACCAGCGAAGTGCGAACTGGTCACCTTCCACCCAAACAGGTAATCCCGGGGTGCCTGCGCCAGGAGCGGTACCACCACGAAAGCCGCGACCGCTACAGTCGCTGATCCCCGCAAAGCGCCGAGAGCCGGCGAGCCGAAACGGGACGCGCCACGGCGAAGGACCCTCCAGGTGGCAGCTGCACCGATCGCGTACCACGCGACTAGCAGTGGCAGCACGAGGATCGCTCGGCGCTCGTTGACGAACGGCCACAGCGCCGACTCGCCGAGGTACACGACCGCCATCGCCAACGTAGCGTCGCTAAATCGCCGCAACCACGACACCGCCCCGACTAACACAAAAATGGTTACCTGCCATGACACGACCTTCCACAGGTCGACCCAATGCCCGTGTATGGGCAGCGGCGCCAGGTACGGGACGAGCGTCGCGGGTATAGCGGTAGACAGAAGGTGCCACACTGAGTGCGGCGCGACATGGAGCAGCCGGTGGATGAGGCCGCCTTGGTAGTAGACGCTCAGCTGCATCGTGTACAAGGTGCCGGCCAGCGGCTTGCCGAGGGCGAGACGCGCAACCACGACAGGCGCAAGCGTCACTGCGACGCCGACAGCCAGAGTCGACGCCTTCGCGAGCCGCCGGCCGGCGGGCCGCAAGGCCGTCCACAGGATCAGGCCGATCACTATGCCGAGCCCGGCCTCTTTGATCCAGATCAGACCCGACGCAAGGGCTGTCACCGCTAGCGTCTGCCAGCATACGACGCGCTCGACGGTCGCCCAGGAGTCCACCGCTAGGAGCAGGAGCACAAGCACCACGAGGAACGAGGCTTCCGCCATGACCATGCTCGCATAGGTAGCGAACGGGGGGCCGAGCGCCAGCACCAACAGCGCGACGACCCGCACCTTCGTGGTGACACGGTGCTTCGCAAGCCATATCCACGTCAGCGGGAAAACCGCTGCGAAGCAAGCCGTCGAGAACAACCTGAGCGCCACGAAGCCGTGTGGCCAAAGCCACACGAGCGGAGCTATCAGCGCCCCGAAGCCTGGGGCGTAAAGCGACACTATGTGCTCGCCGCTCGCGAGTCGCCCTGTAAGGCCCTGCCCGGAGAGCAGCGCCTTGGCGGTGAGGATGTAGCTGGAGTCGTCGTCGAAGGACCCAACGTGGTAGCGGGGCCACACGAGCGCCACGTGGACGAGACCGACGAGTAAGGGAAGACCGACGCCCAAAAGCGTCACGGACCGGGGACGCAACCTGAGACGGGGCCCGCCGACGGCGGGGTCTGCTAAGCCGGGAAGTTCAGTTAGCGCGAGCGAGGGCACTGCTAGTCGAACGCCAATTTACCGTCGGGCGCATAGCGTCGGGCAGCACCCGGTGCTTGTGACGCTCGACGATCGCGAACATCGAGCCGATAAGCGTCTCGCTCAACAGGTGGGGCGTGAGGCCGAGGTCGAGAAGCCCAGTATGAACAGCCCTGTAGTAGTGGGATTCCATCTCGACCCTGGGATTGTCGACCTGCTCGATCTGGCATCCCCCCGGCCACGCGGCCGCTACGGTGTCGGCTATACGACGAACCGACATCTGCTCGGTGAACTGGTTGAAGACCCTGAACTCCCCCGGCTCTGCGGGGTTCTCGGAGGCGAGACGTATGCAAGCGACCGTGTCCATCACGTTGATGATCCCCCGGGTCTGACCTCCGGTGCCGTAGACGGTCAGCGGGATGCCGAGCACAGCTTGTATAGCGAAGCGATTCAGGACAGTGCCGAAGATGCCGTCGTAGTCGAATCGTGTCGCAAGGTCCGGGTGCAGCGCTGTCTCGGCGGTTTCCTGCCCGTACACGACGCCCTGGTTAAGGTCGGTAGCTCGAAGCCCCCAAATCCGGCATGCGAACTCGATGTTGTGGCTGTCGTGGACTTTGGAGAGGTGGTAGAAGCTACCCGGACGTTTCGGGTACAAAACACGGTCTTTGCGCCCACGGTGCTCGACGTCGAGCCAGCCTTCCTCGATGTCGATGTTCGGGGTTCCGTACTCCCCCATCGTGCCGAGCTTGACCAGATGTATGTCTCTGTTGTGCTCGGCTATCGCGTAGAGCACGTTCAACGTGCCGACGACGTTGTTGACCTGAGTCGACACGGCGTGGCTCCGGTCGAGCATCGAGTAGGGGGCGGAACTTTGCTCCGCGTAGTGGACGATGGTGTCGGGGTCGAAGTCGGCTACGGTCGCTGCGACGAAGTCACCGTCGCTGAGATCTCCGACGTAACTCGCGATCCGAATGCCCGACAGGCGGTGCCACGCCTTGAGGCGATCGTCCAGGCTCAGGATCGGAACGAGACTGTCGACGCCGAGCTCTTCGTCCCAACGGCGCCGGACGAAACTGTCCACAATGGCGACGTCGTGTCCGACCGACGACAAGTTGAGGGCGGTCGGCCACCCCAGGTAGCCGTCGCCTCCAAGCACCAAGATCCTCAACTTCACTCCAATCTGTACCGAGGCCGACCTATACCGAGGCCAGTCTGTGCCGGGGCCGGAACCGGTGTAGGTACCGGTACCTCGACTTAGCCTTCGAGGATACGGCCCTCAGGGCCCCAGCGACACTGGCTTTTGTCCTATAAACACGCTTTAGTCCGAAAATACGTCGGTCTCTCAGCAAAACTTCAACATCTTCTAGGTTAGCTTTCAGGGTGAGAGACTCTGTTTATAGGCACTTATGCGCCCCAAGCCCAACCTCTCGCCGGCCGAGACCGCTACGCGGACCGGTCCGACCCGCCGGCCTCACCGTCACCGCCGTGTTCTGCTCGGCGCAGGCTTGGCGAGCCTGGGGCTTCTAGCAGCCGCCTGTGGCGGTGGTTCCACCAAGGCGTCTGCGCCGACCACGTCAGCGGCCGCCACGACTACCGCTCCGGCGGCGGGAGGGTCGAGCACGGCAAGCCGAGCCGAGTTCACTTCCTGCTTGGAAGCCCACGGAGTTCCAGCGAGCGCAGCGACGACCTTCGGCGGTGGCGCCCGCGGCTTCCGCCCCGGCGGGACAGGGAGCGCCTCGGGTAGCGCTGGGACTCCAGGCGGCACCGGTGCGGGTAGCCCTACCGGCGGGGCCGGGGCTGGAGCGTTCTCCAAGTACTCTGCTGCTTTCGCTGCGTGCCGATCCGACCTTCCCAGCGGGGGAGCCTTCAGGGTTGCCAACAGCCCCAAGTTCGCCGCGTACCGCAACTGCCTGAGCGTTCACGGTGTGACCGCGCCGACCGGCTCGGTCCCCTCCACGGCTAACACGTCGGGTTCCGCTCCGACCACCAACGCCGCGTTCGCCGCAGCAAGGGCGGCTTGCGCACCGCTCCTGCCCGCCAGGTCTACGACCACCACCACCACCGCCGGCTGATGAAGCACCCCCGAGTGTGGATTCTGAATGGCGCCCTGGTGATAGCGATCGGGGTTGTCGCATACTTCGGCCTCACGAGCGTGTTCCGCAAGGCCGCGACGACCGCCGTTGTCAGGACCGCCACGGTCTCGAGGGGTACCGTCGAGCAGACCGAGACGGCTTCTGGGAACATCTCCCCAGCCCAAGACGAGAACGTCGACTTCGCCACGTCAGGGACCGTCAGCGCTGTCAACGTCACCCTCGGGGAACAGGTCGTCGCAGGGCAACTCCTCGCGACGCTTGACCCCACCGCTGCCCAGACGGCACTAACCGCCGCCCAAGGTCAGCTTGCCGTGGCGGAGAGCACCCTCGCCCTGGCCCAGGCCGGCAACGAGACGCCCCCTCAGATAGCACAGGACAACGAGACCGTCGCTATCGACCAGCAGAACGTTTCGACCGCGCAGTCGAACCTGGCCACGGCTCAGAACCAGCTTGCCAGTGACCAGGCCTCCTGCGACGCGTCGACCACCACGACGACGACGACAACGACAACAACAACAACCGTTCCGACGGCGACTCACGGAGCGCCGACCCAGGGCGCTACGGGCACGCCGACAGGTTCGTCGTCGACAGGGTCCTCGCCTACAGGGTCCTCTGCCTCCAACCCCTGCGCAGCGGCGACCGCCGACACCAACACCGTCAACCAGGATCAGACCGCCCTCACCAATGCCCAGAACTCGCTCACCCAGGAGAACCTTTCGATAGCGGCGAAACGCTACGTGAACCCGGCGAGCATCACCCAAGACGAGGCTGCCGTGGCAACAGCCCAACAAAACGTCAGCAACGACCAGCAGGCCCTGTCTGATACCAAGCTCACAGCACCGTTCTCCGGAACGGTCATCGCTTTGAACGGCACGGTCGGCGAGACCGTTTCCGGTGGCGGCGCCAGCTCCGCGGCCGCCGGGGCTTCCTCCTCGGGTTCGGCCTCCGCTTCGACTGGATCAGCTTCGGGGGGTGCCGCATCCGGCTCCTCGTCGACCTTCCTGACCCTCGCAACTCTCGGGAACCTGCAGGTAGTAGCAGGGTTCCCCGAAGCTGACGCTGTCAAGATAAAAGTGGGCCAGCCTGCGACGGTCACCCTCAGCGCCCTTTCCAACACGACCGTTTCGGGCACGGTGACCGAAACCGACCCTAACCCGACCGTGGTCAGCAACGTCGTGACCTATGACGACACGATAAGCCTCACCAACCCACCAGCGACCGTGCAGGACGGTATGAGCGTGACCGTCGCAGTCGTCGTCGCCTCGGTTTCCAACGCGCTCGAACTGCCCTCGTCGGCGGTGACCACTGCCGGTCGGTTCTCTACGGTGTCGCTGCTCACCAACGGCAAACAGACGACTAAGTCGGTCACGGTCGGTCTGGTGGGAGACTCCACCACCCAGATCCTCTCCGGGCTCTCAGCCGGCGACGTCGTGGTCGAGCCGACGGTGACAGCCACCTCAGGGGGCGCCACCACAGCCACACCACGAGCCGGCGGATTCGCCGGCGGCGGGTTCGCCGGGGCTGGCATAGCCGGCCGCCTCGGATAGCCCGGTGAGCGCAACTTTCATGGGACTCCCCGCCGAGGCGCGTACCGCTGCACCGGTGATAGCCCTGCGAAACGTCACCCGCACCTATCAGATGGGCGACTCCGAGGTGCACGCCCTGGGCGGGGTGTCACTGGTCATCGAACGCGGCGAGTTCGTCGCGATCATGGGAGCGTCGGGTTCGGGCAAGTCGACCATGATGAACATCATCGGGTGCCTCGACGTGCCTTCGAGCGGCCGCTACTGGCTGGACGGCGTCGACGTGCGAGGCCTCGACGAAACCCGCCTAGCCCGGGTCCGTAACCGCAAGATCGGCTTCGTGTTCCAAAGCTTCAACCTGATACCGCGAACGTCAGCTCTCGCGAACATCGAGCTGCCGCTCCTGTACGCCGGCGTTCACGCCAAGCAGCGACGCGAGCGCGCGCTGGCCGCTTTGGACCTCGTCGGCTTGTCCGCACGGGCCAGGCACCTTCCAAACGAGATGTCAGGCGGCCAACAGCAGCGCGTAGCGGTCGCACGTGCCCTGGTCACCAACCCTGCGCTCATCCTCGCTGACGAGCCGACCGGGAACCTTGACACCCACTCCAGCGACGAGGTGATGAACGTGTTCGAGTCGCTCAACCGGGCCGGCCGCACCGTGGTGCTAATCACCCACGAGCCCGACATAGCGGAGCGGACCAAGCGCACCGTGCGCTTGCGCGACGGTCAGGTGGTCTCCGACGAGCCCACCCGGATCGGTTCCCGCCGCGCCGAGCTGACCGCAGGCCGATGACGATCCTCCTGTACTTGACGACGGCCCTCAGGGGTCTCTCAGCGAACAAGCTGCGCTCAGCGTTGACGGTACTTGGGATCCTGATCGGCGTGGGAGCTGTCATCATCTTGGTAGCGGTTGGCAACGGGTCGTCTATATCTGTGCAAAACAAGATCAAGGCTCTCGGCACTAACACGATCACGATCACCAACCGTGGGCGATTCGGACGCGGGCCGGCCACCACCGGCACCCAAACCCAGGCGGCTACCATCACAGCCGCTGACATCACCACGATGTCAGATCCCAACCAGGCGCCCGACATCCTCTCGGTTTCCCCTGTGCTTAGCGCATCAGTGACAGCCAGCTACCAGGACGCCTCCACGACGGTCACCGTGACCGCCACCAGCCCCACCTACCTGCCCGCCGAGGACTACACCGTCGAAGCCGGCCGCTCGATCAACTCCTCCGACGTCGCTAGCTCAGCCCAGGTGGCTGTCATAGGCCAGACGCTCCTGTCGAATCTCTACCCGGCCGGAGCCGACCCGATCGGGACGGAGATCTTCGTGACAGAGGGTAAGAACGAGGCGCAGTTCCAGGTGATCGGGGTGCTCGCTTCGAAAGGCTCCACCACCGGAGCTGACCCCAACAACGTCGCGATCATCCCCTACACGACCGCCGAAGGTCTCCTGACGGGCTACACCAACAACTTCAACCAGATCATCGTCCAAGCCAAGAACTCCAAGGACGTAAACGCTGCCGAGGCCGAGGCCTCCGACATTCTCGCCTCCGCCAACCAGACGACCGTTGCGAACCTCCCGTTCTTCGTGCTGAACGAGCAGTCCCTACTGTCCACCTCCGCGTCCACCACGTCCACTTTCACAGTTCTGCTCGGCGCGGTCGCCGCGATCAGCCTGCTCGTCGGTGGTATCGGGATAATGAACATAATGCTGGTCACGGTTACCGAGCGAACCAGGGAAATCGGGATCCGCAAGGCTATCGGAGCCCCACGCGGGGCGATACTCGGCCAGTTCCTCACCGAGGCGGTCCTGCTCTCGCTCTTCGGCGGGCTGGCAGGGGTAGCGGTCGGGCTGATCGGAAGTCGCTTCAAGATCGTCGGGGTCAAACCGGTCGCGACGCCCGCCTCGGTAGTCTTGGCTTTCGTGGTGGCAGTAGCCGTCGGGGTGTTCTTCGGGTTCTACCCGGCGAACCGGGCGGCTTCGCTGCGGCCGGTGGACGCGCTCAGGTACGAGTAGCAGTGCCTATCAGAGAAGTTGTAGCGCAGGCGAGGAGAAGGTGACTCAGATGAGACCAGACGACCCGACACAGCCGGTGCCGATCCCCGACACGGCCCAGGTGCCGGTCATAGCCATCCACCCAGACGACCCCGACGATGAATGGGCACTGCCCGAGGCTTCCAAGGCTCTGCGCGTCCGGTACCTGACAGGGGTGCTGGTCCTAGTGCTGGCGCTGGGCGGGGGTTTCTGGGGCGGAGTGGTAGCCGAACGCCACCACGCAACGTCCACGTCGAGCGCGGCGTCGGCGCTAGCCAGCCGTTTCGCTGCGTTGCGGGCCGGCGGGGGCGGCTTCGGAGCGGGCGGCGCTGGGTTCGCCGGCGGGTTCAGCGCTGCAGGCGGTACTGGAGGTTCCACGGCGGGCGGCTCGGCAGCGTCTCCGGCCGCCTCGGGCACCGTCATAGACGTCGCCGGCAACGTCGTCGAGATAAGCAACGCTGCGGGAAAGATCGTCAAAGTCGACGTCGGACCTTCCGCCACGGTGACCCTCACCTCCAAGTCGAGCCTTGCCGGCCTGAAGATCGGCGATACCGTCGTCGTATCAGGCACGGACGGAGCGCAAGGAACTGTCGACGCCACCGCCGTGAGAGCCACAGCGCCGTCGACTGCGGGCTGACGGGGTTGGCTGGGCGTCGGGGTTAGCTAGGCGGCGGGCCGGTCGGTGCCTGCCCCGCGCCGCACGTTGCGGCCGACGACTATCTCGGCGAGCACTCGTAGTCCGACGCCTGCCACCAGCACCCCGGCGAGGGACACGGCTACAGAGACCACCAATCCACCGATCACGGCGGCGAGTCCCGCTATCAGCATCACGAGTCCCCACCATCCCACGCAGAGCAACCGGACCCAGCCGCGTCGGACGGCGCGCTGAACCGAGGACAGGACTCGCCTGGCTTCCGACGCCGGGGAACCTCTAAGGCGGGACACGAAAACAGGGTCGTCAGCCAGCACTGCTGCTTCGAGATCGGCCAAAGCGGCCCGCTCGGCAGCACTCAGTCTCGAATCTGGAGTCATCTCTCTACCTCTACGGCTAAAACCCGACACCTATATTCTCTACCCATCGGCAAGCTTATGCATAGAGCCAAGAGGCTCTTTTTTTGCGGTTTCCTGGTCACAGCCCGACCACTCGCGTAGTGTCAGGTTGTGGCCACATCCAAGACGAGCCGATCCACCCCCGACACCCTCGCTATAGACATCGGCGGGACCGGACTAAAAGCCTCGGTGCTCGACGGGGCCGGCAACATGGAGCACGACCGGGTGCGTTGCGACACCCCTTACCCCCTCCCGCCAGACAAGCTCGTGACCGTCTTGGAGGAGCTGATAAAGCCGCTACCTGCCTTCGACCGTGTCTCCGTCGGATTTCCCGGCATGGTACGTGACGGGAAGATACTCTCAGCGCCTCACTTCGTGTCCCCGCAAGGCCCCGGCGGGCAGCCGGACCCTGACCTCGTTTCCGCCTGGAAGCATTTCGATCTCGCCGCCTCCTTGGAGAAGGTGACGTCCAAGCCGGTTAAGGTGGCCAACGACGCCGACCTGCAGGGCGCTGCGGTCATAAAAGGGCGGGGACTGGAGCTGGTCCTCACATTGGGAACGGGGCTGGGGACGGCCCTGTTCTACGAGGGCCAACTGGAGCCTCACCTGGAGTTCGCCCACCACCCTTTCAGAAAGGGGCGCAGCTACAACGACGTAGTCGGCGACGCCGCCCGCAAGAAGTCGGGCAACAAGAAGTGGCTGGCTCACGTGCTCGAAGCCGTCGAGACCTTCAGGGCGCTGACGTTCTTCGACCATTGCTACATCGGAGGGGGTAACTCCGCTCGCCTCGTGGACGACCTTCCCGAAGGCGTGAGCGTCGTCGACAACTCCGCTGGGATCCTCGGGGGTATAAAGCTGTGGGAGGTGACAGCGGCTCGCACCGCGAGCTCGCCACGTCCGGCCAGGTCCTCCCCTGCGGCCAGCGCCCGTGCTACCGCAACACCTGCGGCGACCGACCCCGCCTCGGCTGAAGCGTCCGGCAGCGAGGTCTGAGAACCTACCGGCGAGAATGGTGCCGCATCCAACGCCGGGGCACGAAGCCTGCGACGGCGGACGCCGGTCCACGCAGCGCTGACGACAGGCGAAGCCGGCGAAGCTCCTCGGCGTCGCTGTCGTCGAGAGGTTCCAACGGTCCTACGACCCAGCCGAGAAGCAGGTCGGCGAGATCGGGGTTGCGAGCGAGAGCTGGGCCGTGCATGTAGGTGCCGAGCACCCGACCTGCTCTGGCGCCGTCCAGGCCGCTGTGCTCGCTGTTGCCGACACCCGAAGCGACCGCCCCGACGGGCTCCGCTCCCGGCCCGAGAGTTGTCACCCCGGCATGGTTCTCGTAGCCGCTAAGCGTCCGGGACAGCCCCAACCCCGGCGCCGGCTCGACGGCGAGCTCTCCCACAGCACGCCTACGGCCGGGACGCGTCGAGCAGTCCAGTAGGCCCACACCGGGACGGGGAGCCCCGTCGGGTCCCGCGAAGTCACGGCCCAGGATCTGCAGGCCGGCGCAGACGGCGAACACCACCGCCCCGCCGTCCACGGCCTTGGCGAGCGGGCTGTCCGAGGTCCGCGCTCCGAGCTGGTCTGCGGCCAGCGCCTGGGGTTGGTCCTCGCCGCCTCCCACCACGTACAGGTCGCACGAGGCAGGCACAGCGTCCCCCGAGTGAACTACGGTCAACTCCGCGGCGACGCCACGCCAACGAAGCCTCTGCAAGAGGATCGACGCGTTTCCCGAGTCTCCGTAGGTGCCGAGAAGGTCAGGAAAAAGCAGGCAGATCGACACGCTCACAGGTCGCTCTCCCCCGCTGAGCGAACCTTGGCGCGGATCTCTTGGAAAGCGGTGTAGTTGGCTACCACGTCGAAGTCTCCGCCTGTTGCGACGTGGCGCATCGCGTCGAGCGGGTCGGCGATGACCGTGTGGTCCACTTGGGCGTAACGGAAACGAACCGCAAGGTCCCATGCCCGCTGGCCGCTGACAGCGACGAAGTGCCCCCGCAGGCGTTCGAAGGGAACATCCCACAGCCACGACGGGTCGCGGCCGTCGGCCAAGCGGGCGTTGACGGCTACGACGACCGGGGCGGGCGGGGATGCGAGCACTTCGAAGGTCTCCATCCAACCGGCCGGGTTCTTAGCGAGAAGCAGGCGGGCTTTGCTTGCACCGACGACGACGCTCGCGTACCGCCCCGCAACCTGTTCGAGGGACGAGAACGACCTGGCGACTACGGCTGCGTCGGCTCCCAGAACCGTCGCGACGCATAACGCGACGGCTGCGTTCGCCCGGTTGGCGCGCCCGGGGAGAGCCAGGTCCAAGCGCAGCGTCGACGCGTCGGGCCATCGCAGCAGGTCCCCGTCGAGCTCGACGTCGGTTCGGGGTCGAGCAAAATCGCACGCACCGCAGGACCAGCCAGACGAGGTGAACACGATTCGGCCTCCGCAGCTCGGGCATCCCCCCGAGTCCTCCGTCCAGGGCTGGCCGGCTCCGACCCAGACCACGTTCGTCGCCTTTCCGGCGCCCCACACCACGAGTGGGTCGTCGGCGTTGGCCACCACGGCGCCTGCCGCGTCACCGGCCAGGGCCGATCGCCACGACGACGCCAGCATCCGGACTTCGTTGTTGCGGTCGAGCTGGTCGCGGGTCAGGTTGAGGAGACCCACCGCGGCCGGGCGGGTAGCCGCGACAACCTTGGGGAGCCAGGCCTCGTCGACTTCGAGCGCCGCCGGGGCGTCGGGGGGACCGTCTGCCAGGGCCGACACGAGCCCCATCGGAAGGTTCGCTCCCTGCAGGTTGGTGAGCACCCTCCCGCCGGCCGAAAGCGCCGTTGCGAGAAGGCTGGTCGTGGTGGTCTTGCCGTTGGTTCCCGACACCAAGGCCACTTTTCGGCCGGCGCTTAGACGTTCGAGCGCCTTAGGGTCCAGCGCGAGTACCGCCCGGCCTCCTATCACGGACCCACCGCCCTTGCCGAGGCGCCGGGACACCCCCGACACTGCTGTCCCGACCCGGGCGGCAATCCTGGTGCGCTCCGGCAATGTCACGTCCGCGAGGCTAGCTATTCGCGCCCGGCGCCACCCATTCCATCCGCGAAGCGCCCTATCGAGGCGTGGCATCTCCGGGGGGCCGACAGCAGGTAGCGTTTAGAAGATGAAAGCGTCCAAGGACACGCCAGGATCCACAGCGTTAGACACCTCCACGCTGTTGCTGCGCCTGGCGGTCGGGCCGATGCTCGTAGCTCACGGGTACAACAAGGTCTTCGGAGCGGGAGGATTAGCCGGCACCACCCGCTGGTTCAAGGCGCTCGGGTTGCGCCCGGCTGCGCTGCACGCCCGCCTCGCCGCTGCGACCGAGATCGCGGCGGGAGCCGCTGTAACCCTCGGTGTCGCAAGTCCGTATCCCGCTGCCGCCGCCATCGGCCTTATGACCACGGCGGCCGCAACGGACCACCGCGGCAAGGGCTTTTTCGTTTTCAAAGGCGGATGGGAGTACACCGCTGTCGTCGCAGCGGTCTGCGCTGCGATCGCTACGCTCGGCCCTGGGCGGGTCTCAGTCGACGCCCTCAGGGGCTCCCCCAGAAGCGGACTTCGCTGGGGCCTCCTCGCCTGCGGGCTCGGCGCTGCGTCAGCCAAGGCTCTCCTAGCCGCCTGTTACCGTCCGGACGCCACCGACCCTGCGGGCCAGACGCCTGTCGGAGTACCACGGGCGTAAACGAAGCTGCATCGGAGGCAGATGACCGTACACGAGGACCGCTTCACCGGGGGAGACCCGGCGTAGACGGTCGGGCGGGGCAAGCCTCCGCAACGCAGTCGAGTGCGCGGTCGTCGTCGGGCCTCCCCTCAGCTCCCGGGTGACCGTCACCTCTCGGACTGCCTGCTCCCCCGCCAGGCCCGACATCATGTCCAAGGTGCCCAGGTCTGAGACTCCCGACAAGAGCAGCTTTGCTCTGTGGTTGTTGGCGATGGTCCTTGCACGCTCAGCGTCGTAGCGCGCGGCGAGCTGCGCGAGGTCCTGGCATATCGTGACGAGCTGGATGCCAAGGCCAGCGGCCGTCGAAGCCAGGGTGTCCAAGTCGGCTATCGGAGCGATGTTCGCCACCTCGTCGAGTACGACCAGCAGAGGCGGGTCGAGACGCCGTCCGGAGCTGTTGACGCTCTCCACGGCGTGCGCGACGACCGACGACACCAGAGCGGCGAAGAGCCCAGCGACCCTGGACTGCTCGTGGCTCGGTCCGCAAAGGTAGAGCGTTCCCCTACCAGACAGGAACCCGTCGATGTCGAAATCCGAGGCCGCAGTGGAGCACGCCACCACCGGATCAGCGAAGGGCACCAGGACCGTCTCTAAGGTTGTCCCCACCGAGCTCCTTATGCGCTCGTCTCGCCCGGCGCACGCGGCCAGCGACGAGACCGCTGTGTCGTGACCGGTGAGGACTAGCAGGTTGAGCGGCTCGTCGAAGTCACCCGAGTCGGTCCAGCGGACCACGTCTGCCATGCTCATCCCCGAGGAGGCCGCCGCAAGCATCAGCGGTGCGAGCTGCTTCGCCGCGGCCGTGTACCAGAAAGCCGCGTCCGACATCCCTCTACGACCCGGAGTCGACTCCACCAGCCAGGTGGCCATCTTCTGGGCGCCTGACCACGAAGTGCACTCCGACAGCGGAGACCACCTGGCCGCCACGACCCAGCCGACCGAGCGCGTCGGGTCGAACACCGAACAGACCCCCGTCGTGGTGCGCCATGCGAGGGTCGCGGCCGCAAGGTCGTCTTTAACCGAAGTAGCGAGGACAGGACCGTCCCATTCGAGCAGCGCCGGCACCGCCAAAGCGGTCGTCTTGCCCGACTGTGTCGGTCCGATCACGAGCACCGAGTGGTGCTGCTCCGTCGCCACCAGGTGGCCCCCTAGGCCGAGTCGACGTCCCAGCACCAGCCTCCCTAAGCTCTGAGCGGGCGGAACCTGAAGGACTTTCACGTCGGTGGCCCTCGCCCACTCGGCGCTGCGATGCGCCCGTGTCCTTGCGAGCGGCCCGGCCGGGCTCGCCCAGCGCGCCGGTGCGCGCGCTGCGAGCGGGCGCTGACCGGCGGAGCGCCCCCTCACACGACGTTCAAATCGGATCAGGCGCCCGCCGGCCAGCACCAAGCCGACAGCGAGGACACACATCGCTAAGGCCGCGACCGCACCCCACAGATAGAACGCCGACGCGGGAACCCGGGCCAACAGCCCGGCCGAAGTTCCCGCCCACGACGCCGCCGGGTCACCGGCGTGTCTCGGTAGTGCCACTGTCGCTGCCATGAGAGCGCTCACTGGCACTACGGGCCACCGCCGCAGCGAGACCCGGCCGGCTATCTCAGCGGTCAACCAGACCCAGCCGCAGGGAAAAGCGACCGCTGCCGCCACGCACGAAACCCAAAGAGCCCCTGATACGCCCGGCTTGCGGATCGCGTCGCGCTCCGGGTAGCGCCGGCGGTGGGCGCTACGACCTGGAGCTCCCCGACTCGGAACGCTCGTCGGGGGTCTCACCGGAGCGCCGCGTCGGTGTCGATCATCGAGAGTTCCTCCTGGGACACCAGATGCTCCACGAGGAATGTCCGGTGCCCGACCTTCCACAAAGCGACCCCTCGCGGCAGGCGTCCCAAGGCGTCGGACTCGGTCGAGTTAAGACCGATCAGCGCGGCGGTGGTCGGCACCTCCGAGGGGCTCTGCGCGAAGCACACCCGCGTCTCGGAATCCGCTAGCAGGCCGTCCCCGAGTTTGCGCTGCGTCGAGCCGTCCTCGCCGAGCGCACTCAGATCCGACAGCCGGTGCAGCACCACCAAGTTGGACACGCCGAGAGCCCTGGAGAGCTTGAACGTCGCCTGGGACCATCTCGCGGTAGCGAGATCCGAGAGGATCGCCCACGCCTCGTCGAGGACCACTAGACGCTTGACCGTCTCGGGGCCGGAGAACACCGCTTGGAGCCACGCTGTGGTGCATGCCATTATCAAAGGCAGGGCAGGCGACGAGAACGTCGCTGACAAGTCGACCACAACGAGCCTGCCTGCGATGTCGAGGCCTTCGGTCGTCGCGCCGTCGAACATGCCAGCGAGGTCTCCCCGCACCATCCGCCGGAGCTCCAACGCCACCGCCCTCGAAAGCTCCGCCAAAGCGGTGCTCTCGTAGCCGAGCGAGCGGGCTGCGCCAGGTTCGGGAAACAGCATCGCCTCGACTAGGTCGACGAGCGTCGGCCTTGGACCCGCGACAGAGACCTGTCGCACCGCCAGTTCGACGGCGGTTCGCTCCTCGGGGCGCAGCGGCCTGGCAAGCGACGAGCACAGCAGCGCGCACGCGAGGTCGAGCCTGGGCTTGACCGCCGCTTCGAGGGTGTCGTCGGCGGGCTGGTGGCGCCCGGCGGCGGGAACGTCCAGCGGGTTGAGCCGTGTCGGCCCGCCTGGGCGTAGCAGAACGGGCCGGCACCCGAAAGCCTGCGCCAGAAGGCCGTACTCACCTTTAGGATCGACTATCCAGGCTTGACGGCCCCGAAGCAACTGCCGGCTCACGAACGTCTTCACGAAGCTCGACTTGCCCCTGCCGATCTGACCTACCACGAGGATGTTCGGGTTGGTGATGATCCCCCGGGCGTAGAGCTCCCAGGGGTCGAAGTAGAAGGCCCCACCGAGGAGGTCCCTACCGATCAGGGGTCCGCCGGCGTCGAGGCCGCCGCCCGACACGAACGGGTACACCGACTGGAGGTGGGCTGTGGTAGCTCTGTGCGAAGGTGGGGGTCTCAACCGGGGCGCTACCTGAGTCCCCTGCACAATGGCAGCGTCCACCAGTAAGCCTCGGCTTGACGGCCGTAGAGGCAGCGCAGCTCGATTCGGGCGGCTTGAGCTGCCTGTTCGAGCGACGCACACGCTGACGCCAGCCCGTCGCTGGTCTCGGCGCTCTCCGTGACGTACCCGGAGAAGCGGTAGTCGCAGTGGCCGTCCGCTAGCTCCGCTTCCCTGCGCTCAGCCCCCTCGGCCTCTCTGTCGCGCCGGGCGTTCGACAAGAAACCAGCCCGCATCCGTAGCTGCGAGTCGGCTGCGTCCGCTGTGCGCGCCGAACGGGCCTCGCGAACAGCCCGGTCGAGCGGAACGGGTGCCATGATCACCGACACCCTGCGAGAAGCCCTGGAGACCAGCAGGGGAGCCAGGAAGTTCGGCCCGACCTCCAGCCGAGGCCAGTCGCTTATCCAGTAGGTCCGATTCCACGTCCCGTCGAGTTGTGTTTCCGACCATCCATCCCGCACGCCGAGCGGCGAAGACCCGCCTCGGCGACCGGCGAGGAGGTCGGCGAGGGCTTCCACGCCCAAAGGTGCGGACGGTCTCAGCTCTACGCAGCCCAGCTGGCCTTCTAAGAAGCGGACCTCCCTGGCGAGCACGTCTAGGCGTCTCTGGCGTGAAGCCCGGCGCGCGGAGCTGCCGGCGTCCGACGCTACAGAAATTGCAATCCAGGTGTCGTGGCGTTCGACGAGAGGGGCTACTTGGGTTAGGAGGTCGCTGTGAGAGCTGTCCCCGGAAGGCACCGATGGGGACGCAGAACTGCGCTGGGAGATGTCGGCGGGCGTCGACGACGGCGAGCTGCGCGCTACCCATTGCAGCCGGCGAACCGGGCCTCCGGGTCGTCCCACCGAGGCGAGCACGCTACGCCAGCCTTCGAGAAGGGCGGCTTGCTCCGCCGGGTCGAGCAGGCAGAAAGGCGGGCCCTGCACGGCCAGCACTGCTGAGGCGGATCCGCTTTTACGGTCGAGGACGAACGCCGCCGGGCGCCCGTCCGCCACCGCGGCGTGCTCCACAAGTGACACCCCGCCCGGCCCCGTCCGAGTCTTTGCGTGCAAACCCCAATCCGACGCCCGAGGGACACTCGCCGGGGCAATCGATGCGAACCCGGCGTGGTCAGCCGCTACAGGCGTCATAGCCCCACGGTGGCCTGCCAAGTTGGGCTCTTGACCAAGCAGCCTTCCCTCGGTGGGAGCTGCGCTCAGGCGGGGCCTGTAAGCCCGGCGCGCCAGCCAGGAGCCCCCGAGGGCCACAGCACTGTAGGCACGCTCACCGCGCCAGGGCCACAGCGCCAAGGCTGCACCGCTGATAGCGACTCCTAGGCCAACCTGGGTTCCGGCCGTGGGCCCGATCCAAGACCCGACGGCGATAGCGAGCACGAAGGCGGCTCCTGCGGTGACCATCTGGCCGAACGTGAGGCCTAGCACGAGCCCGCGACGTTCCAGGGGGTTGAAACGGTACCGCGGAGCTGGTGAGACGCCGGTCATTTTGTGCTACCCGGCTGGGACTGCCCAGTGGGAAAGTCCGCCGGGCGTTCGGGTATCGCCTGGGCTACTACCGGCCTCGTATCGACGGAGGGCGTAGCCCCAGGCGACGAGTGCCGTGCTGCCATGACCAGTTGGGTTACGGGGTGGAACGGCGCCCCAGCGGCAGCGCTCAGCGCGCGGACCCCCGCACGCACGGGTCTGTGCGACATCGCCTCCAGGTGCGCGATGGCTGAAGCCTCTACGACCGGCGCAAGCTTTAGGAGGGCGAACGGCGCGAACCCTGCTAGGAGCAGGATCGCCGCTCCCGATATGGCGGCAGAGAGGTTGGACGCCACGAAGGCCTCCATGCCGAGCACCACGGAGACGACTATCACGAACTTGGACAGGACCAACGAAACGAGGATCTCCACGGCCCTTCGCGCCACGGACAGAGTCGCAGGCCAGATAAAGCCGATCAACGCCAGCGGCGTGAAGATCGTCGCCACGTACAGTGCCGCCGAGCGAACCACCAGCTCGAGCCACACGAGGACCGTTCCGACTATCGTAAGCAGCGAGAGCAGACCTTGGACGAAGAGGGGTTCCCCGGCGATCTGCCCGCCGGCTACGGCTGAGATGAACAGTTTAGCTCGCTGTCGAGATCCGGCGTCTAAGAACAGCCGGCACAGCAGGTCTACGAACTGGATTCCCCGGCCGACCGCCTGCGAAGCGGCGAAACCTGCCAGCACCGCTACGGGAAGGCCAACCAACCAGACGCGCGCGAGGCGCTTCGCGTCCTGGCGCAGCACAGGGCCGACGCTTGCAACCGCAAGAATGGGGAGTATCACGACGACCACGACCTGCTCCATCACGACCAGTTCGGATTGGAACCAGCCGGCGTTCACACTCGGCGTCGTCGAAGCGGCGATCAGGCTCCACACTTCGCCGACTATCCACGCGGCTGCGTGACCGAGCGACGCGCCTATCGACTCCAGCAAAGAATGCGCCGCATCACCTGCGAGCGACCCTCCCAGGTTCCCGGCCTCGCATGTGAGCGGCAAAACGCAGGCGAGCGAACCCGCCACGGAGCTCATATCCTGGCCCCTTCACGCACCAAGAAATCCACTATCTGAGGGGCCCCGCTGATCAGGATCGCAGCCAGCCCGGAGACGAGGACACCTTTGCGACCGTTGTAGGCCTGCTGGTAGTTCTGCGAGTAGTGCCCGAACGCCCACATGACTGCCCCTATCACGACGCCAGCCATAGCGGCCATCAGCGCCCAGCCGCCGAGGCCATTGGTCAAATCTGACAGCACCGACGCCCCCGGAAGGTCGTTGATGTTAGGTGCGAGTGTCAGTCCAGGTCCGCTCGCTGCGGGCTCGGTCGCGAGAGATAGTGCCGCAAAAAGCAACATTTCCCAGCCTCCATAGTTAGATTTCCCTTACTTTCAGTATATTTCAAGGTTCTCTATGAGTGCAAGGGGTTGTTGCGGGTCACATCCTTCGGTCGGCTAGCCCACCTTGGCGAGGTCGGTCTCGCTCAGGGCCTGCGAACGCCGTCGAGCAAGGAAAGGATCTCGGCTCCGTAGGCCTGCAACTTGGCCGGGCCGAGCCCCTTGACAGCGGAGAGCCCGTCGATGTCCACGGGCAACGTTTCCGAGATAGCGCTGATCGTCGCGTCTGTTAGATAGACGTAGGCCGGCTTCTTGTCGGCTCGAGCCCTTCGGGTCCTCCACTCCCGCAGAGCCACTTGAGCTGCGGAAGCTGCGTCAGCCGCGGAAGCTGCGTGAGCAGCGCAAGGCGCGTCAGCCGCCGAGGCTGGCTCCCCGGTTCGGCTCGACGCTTCGTCGACGGGGTCGACAGGCGGTTTCCACGGCGTGACCATTTCGGACACGAAGACAGACGCGGGTTCGCCCGCCACGACGGTCGCCGACTCCGAAGCGCGGGTAACTGCCACGTGCAGTATGCGCCGCTCTTCTTCCACGTCGTCGGCGAGACGATGTGGCAGCACACCCGACGTCACGTCGTGCACGACCACGTGTGGCCATTCTTGTCCTTTCACCGCGTGGATGCTCGCCATGGTCACACCGTCGGAAGCGCTCGGTCGTGCCAGCACACCTCGCAACCACTCCTCGAAACTCCTAGGCTCGGGGTGCAGGCGCGCTATCGCCACGAGCGAGTCCAGGTCGTCACTTTGCGCCGAGCGGTCCAGACGGCGATGCGCTCCTTCCAGAGCCGCCATCGCCCGATCAAGTCCGACCTCGTCGCGCACCTCGCGCAACACGCGAGCAGTCGTAGACTTCGACGCCAGACGCGAAAGACTTGCCAGATCGGCGGCGAAAGAAACGACCTTAGTAGCGTCCCGCTCGCTTAGCCGCCCAGCAAGACGGCGCCAGCCGCTGTCGTGGCGCTGCTCGGCGATCCACTCCACGAGCTTCGGCGACAGCCCCCGCGCCGGCCGGCGGGCTGCGGCGGCCACATCGGACGGGGAACGCAACTGCGGCGCGCTCGTAGCGAGTCGCAGCCAGGCCAGCGCCGCCGCTACCGCGCTGCGCGAGAGGTAAGCTTCGCCTACCGCACCGCGGACCCGGACCGAGCCTTCGATCAGCGAGACCTGCACTGGCACCAACGACGCGTTCACACGTGAAAGTACGGCTATGTCAGAGCTCGCCACTCCACCCCCAAGGAGCTCCTCGACTCGCCGCACGGTAGCTGCGACAGCGTCTTGGCTCGTGACGATCCGGAGATCCGACTTTGCGTGGGCCCGTCCGGAGCGAGCGACGACCTCCTTGGCGACCCGCCGACGGTTATGCCCAAGAAGTGTCACTGCAGACGTCACAACCCCAGGAGGGCACCGGTAGTTCACCCTCAACTGCTGGTTCTGTGCACCAGGGAAATAGCGTTGGTAGTCGATCAGCCATCGAGGTGATGCCCCCGCGTAACCGTAGATAGTCTGGTCGTCGTCCCCGACCCCAAAGACGTCGCCCGCCGGTCCGGCCAGCAACCGGATCATCAACAGATGCGCCGGAGTCAGGTCCTGGAACTCGTCGACCAGAAGGACCCTGCACGACGCCCTTGCCCGACTGCGGAGCTCAGGATGGCGGAGCAGTGTCTCTACCGCTCGGTAGATCTGCTCGTCGAAGTCGACCATTTTGCGATCGGCCAGGAGCGCCCTGTAACTCTCCACGACGGACGGAAGCCCGTCGACATCGCCGGCATAGTCAGCTTCGACTTTTGCGGGGTCTTCGAGGCCGAGACGCACCCGCGAAAGCGCTTCCATCCACGCTACTACTGGGTCGGTGTTCGCCCGGCGCGGGAACTCGACGAGGCGACCGAGCAGCGCCCGTACCTCCGGTTCCCCGGCGGTAGTCACGCGCTGGGCGCGATTGACGACTGACAGGGCCAACGAGTTCAAGGTGCGGATCTGTAATCCCGGCAGGTCTGCGCTACGGGCCACCATCTCTTCGGCAGCCCGCTTGTTGTATGCGACCAGCGTGACAGCACCGACGGGGAGGTTCCAGTTGCTCAGAAGGTGGCGAGCTCGTTCTGTCAGGACGCGCGTCTTGCCTGACCCTGCGGGAGCGATAATCCGTGCGGACCCGAACGGTGCCGTCACGGCGGCCTTTTGGTCCTCGGACAGTTCGGCGTCAGTGTCGTTTGACCCGAAGGGAACCAGCGACCCTGCCTGCAGGCCAACCCGGCTGATCACGGCCGCCCCGTCCACACCTGCCTGCCAGCACAACGGGCCTCCGTCGCAGTAGGCATCTTCGCCGCCTGGCAACACGACGTCCGCTCTCGCTCCGGGGCTCGCTCCCAGTCCGACGGCGATGTCACGCCACGCCCAGTGGAGTTTCGTCTCGCGAGCGTCGATAGCGTTGGCGAACGCAAAGAAGCGGGCCTTCTCACCGGGCAGCGAGAAGGCCGGCGTCAGCGACCACACTGGATCGCTCACTACGCCAGGTTCGGGCGGGTCCCCGTCGAGCTCTATCACGAGCGGCCGGCGCTGTCGCCATGCCACCTCGAGCCCGTCGACGTCGCCATCCCATCGTTCGCACTGCGACCACGCTTGCGGAGGCTTCTGACCCGGCCTGACGAGCACGCTGCGCCCGAGCACACTGCTGGCCGCGAAGCTGACCTCGCCGACGGCGCTCGACGGCCGCTGTGTCGAATCGGCGGCGCCCGAAGCCGTGGACTTCGCGCCGGCTGCGCTCGCACGCTCCCAGCAGTGCCTCACCTGCGCAACGCTGCTGTGAGTCCCCCCGCAATAGCCGCACGCTATAGCCCGGCTCATGTGAACGTCCGTCTTTGCAGCACCGTCCCACGTCTTTGCAGCACCGTCCCAACCTATCCAAGGGGTCTGACAGAGGCCCGAACCCAGCCGACCAGACATAGCACTTGTGTTATCATGAAACATACGGAAATATATTGTTATGCTCATAGTCAAGTCGGCGAGCCCCGGCAGCGTCAAGTACTACTTCGACGGGAGAGACCCTGGCGTGTGGTCTGACGGCGCGGCCAACCTGCTCGACCTGAGCGGTGCTGTCGACCCGGACGACCTTCGCAGGGTCCTCGAAGGTCGCCACCCCAGGACATCCCAGTTCCTGCCCGAGCGAACGTCGGCTCGCCGCCGGGCCGGCTGGGACCTAATCTGGGCGTCCCCCAAGTCGTTCTCCCTCCTCGCCACTCAGGACCCAGACCCCGCGAGCAGCGCTGTCGACGCCCACCGAAGCGCCGTCGCAGCGTTGATCTCGCACCTTGACGAGGGGTTGGGGGCGGCGCGTTCTGGGGCGCCGGGAGGCCGTGCACCTTGCGACGGCCTGATCGCAGCGGCGTTCACGCACCGATACAACTCGGCCGGCGAACCGCACGTCCACACCCATCTCATAGTGGCCAACCTTTCCCGAGCGCAGGATCGCTGGTCAGCGGTGATGTCAGATCAGTGGTACGTCGACCGTCGAGCACTCAGCGCGCTATACCACCTCGAGCTCAGGCACCAGATGGCCCTTCGAGGCTGGAACATCGAATGGCGCATCCGGCCTGACGGGCTGGCCGACGTGGCCGAAGTTGCACGCTCAGCTGTGAGGGCAGCGAGCTCTCAGACCCGGGCGGTCGAGGCTTTCGGAGCCTTCGAGGCGAGACGTCGCGCGCAGACGGTCCCATGGCAGGCCAGGGTTGCCGCAGCGAGCCCTGCCGACCGGCCGGTCCCCTTCCCCTTCGACAGCTCACGTGGCGCACAGGCCGTCTCGGCGTCGCGACAGGATCCGAACCCAAGAAGCCTCGCGGAGCCGGCCCGAGTCGGCGCACATCTCGACGACGGGCGCCTCCACCGTGCCGTCGAGACCAACCTGTCAGTCAAAAGGTCGGACTTTCGGCGCGCAGACGTGCTCGTAGCGTTAGCGGCAACCCACCCTGGGGGCGCGAGCGTGGACGCTGCGACTGCGTGGGTCGACGCCTTCTGTGCCGCCAGCCTGCCGGTGAGGTCGACCACGTCACGCCCCCGGTGGTCGACGTCGTTAGCGTTGCAGGCAGATCGCAGGCTCGTCGAGATGCTCGAGGAGGGATGGGAGCTCCGCCAAAGCCTGCCACTACCGGCGATCCACTCCGCCCGGGATGGCAGTCCCAACTCCGGCGGCTCTGGCGGCCACATCCAAGAGCCGTCGCGCTTCGCGGATCCGGTGCTCCGCTTCACCTGCCCGCCGGGTGAGAGCCGCCTGGTCGAGCACTCCGAGGTGATCTACCTGCACGGACGCAACCTCGAAGCGCACGGTCTTCGCGTTGCGCTCGACACTCCCTCGGCGGGGTCGGCGACTCGGTGGGCGGTTCTCGCCTCGACGACGACCTACCGCCGGGGGGAGAGCTTCGACGCCCTGTTCGTAGACCAGGCCGACCGGCGTAGCAGCGCCGAGCTGCTGTTGATCGCCGGCGAAGCACGGCGCCAGAAGGCGCAGCTCATACTCGTCGAAGGAGGAACTCTGCCGCGCCTCGCCAACCCGGCCTCCCGAGGTCTCCAGGAGAGCCCTACCAGGACCGTCGACGTGCCGGCCGCGCAACCTTGGGCGTGCAGCCCAACCCGAGAGGCCGGACCCGTGGACGGCTCACCGGCGTTGGAGCCGATCGGCCGGCGCCACGCGACCACGGTCCTCGATCGCTGGAAAGCGCTGAGCGAGCTCGGAGTGGACGCTGTCATGGTCGGACTCGGCGTCGAGGAGACCGCCGCTCTCAACGCTGCTGCGCTCGCTGAGAGATCAGGTGGCCGCACGCCCGATTGGGAAGGCTCCCGGCAGGCGTCTCGGGCTCCCGCTTGGAGTCAAGGCGACCGGGTCGTCATGCTGTCGAGCAGGGACCGCCAGGTACCGTTCGGCACCCGAGGGACAGTCGTGGCGGCAGGCTCGCGCCTCGGCGACACTTCTGTCCGCTGGGAAGCGGGGAACGGGTCGACCGCCCAAGCGTTGAGCACCCAGGACAGGATCGGGTACGCCTACGCCGTCACACCGGCGGTAGCGGCACGTACCAGCGGCGGGCTGGTCGTCCTCGGACCGCCCGAAGCGCTGCCGGGGATGCAAGGTCGAGTGATCGACAGCGCCCTGCCCGAAGGTCATATGGCCACGAGCCGCCAAATCGCTCGATGGCCGAACCGCGACCTAGCGCGAGGCTCGACGTTGGGGCGCGACGACCTCGGCCTCGGCTTTTGAAAGGTCCCGCTACGACGCAGGGCTCTGGCGGTCACCCCGGTCCTAGTCGAAGTTCAGGTGCGCACTCCGGGCCCGCGCCGTTCGTGAGATGCTGGAAGGGAGGTGAAAAAGCCCACTGACCGACCCGCCCGCGACCCGACCGTGCTGCGCAGGGCTCTGAGAAGGTCGTGGCCTGCGCTGAGAATGGTCGTCGGCCTGGTCGCGGTCGGCGTCGGAGCTTGGGCCATCTCTGGCAAGACGGGTGAGCTTTCGGGCATAACCGGCTACCTGAATCGTCTGCGCTGGTGGTGGATGGCACTGGCTGTGGTGGGCGAGTTCGCCTCCTACGCGGCCTTGTCCTCCCTGCAGCGCCGTCTGCTTCGGGCGGGACGGGTGGACGTCAAAGCAAGGACCATGCTGGGTATCACCCTTGCGGGATCGTCCATCCAGTCCTCCTTCCCGGGAGGCACCGTTTTCTACTTGGCGTACCTCTTCCGCCAGTTCCGCCGCCGCGGTGCCGACGACGTGCTGTCGGGATGGGTTCTGGTGGCTTTCAACATGCTGACCTTCCTGGCTCTGTCCAGCATGGCACTCATCGGCCTGGCGATCGCCGCGTCGACCGGCAGCGCCTACGACCTCGTCGAGGCGATCCTGGGGATCATCGCCGTTGCCCTCCTGCTGGTGATCGCCTTCGTGGAACGCCGCCGGGTGCTGGTTCACTTTGCGACCCTCGTTTCTCTTTGGAGGAGGCTGCTCGGGCGGCGCAAATCGAGGTCGACCCCCCAGGAGGTGGTCGAACGGTGGGTGGCCGAGCTCGCAGCCGTCAACCCGTCGAGGAAACAGTGGTCGATAGCGGCGGTCATGGCGGCCTCGACCTGGCTCGCCGACCTGGCATGCCTTGTCCTGGCCTTCTACGCGGTCGGGGTAGGAGTCCCCTGGCGGGGTCTCCTGCTCGCCTACGCTGCTGGACAACTCGCCTCGAACCTGCCTATTACCCCTGGGGGTCTCGGTGCTGTGGAAGGAAGCTTGACGGTCGCCTTGGTAACTTTCGGCGGCGGGGAGGAGTCCACCGTCGCTGCCGTTCTTCTGTACCGGCTGGTCTCCTACTGGCTGATGCTGGTGATCGGCTGGGTAGCCTGGGCGGGCCTGGCCTGGTCTGGCCGGGAGAGCGAGCCCGTCGACGCCGCTGCGAAGGCAGGGTCGCTCCCCGAGCTCACGCCGGCGGGCGCAGGCGACCTCCACACTTCGCGAGACAAGGAACCGTCGCCATGGGCACCGTAGCAACCCTTCACAGGCGGGCCTGGGCTCTGGGCGCAGCGGTCGCGCTCGGCCTGGCCGGCCTGAGCGGCTGCTCCTCCGCTCCGACGATCTCGAACGCGTCGGTGTCGGTCTGCTACCGGGCGATCCCGGTTGGGCGCGCGTCGCTTCAGACCAGCCAAGCCCGCTTGGTCGGAGTGCACGAGCTTCCACTCGACAAAGTCCGACTGTCCCTACCCGCAGCGGAGAAAGCCCGCCTCGCTGCGGAGGACGACACCGAGATCTGCGCCATGGCTTTCGTCGGCAGCTTCAGCCCAGGCCAGGTCCGCCTCGCCCCAGCCGGGGAGTCCGGGAAGATCGCCGTCGTGCTGGTCAGCGCGAAACACCTTCGCCTGGTAGCGGCCGCCGTGATAGCAAAGGTCCCGAGGGGACTCGGCGGGCGCAACCTGTAGAGGCTCGGCCTCTCAGCCTGTGAGCAACTCCCGGGCGCCGCGATCCGTCGAAGGGTGCCTCAGCTTGGACATAGCGCGGGCTTCGATCTGGCGGATCCGCTCTCTGGTCAGGCTGAAATGCTCCCCGACCTCGTCCAACGTCCGGGGTTCCCCACGATCGAGGCCGAATCTGAGACGCAGTATCTCGCGCTCCCGCTCGTCGAGCGCTATTAGCATCTTGTTAACCTCACCCGACAGCAGCGCCGCCGCTGCAGCGTCGAAAGGCGAGACGGCGCCGCGGTCTTCCACCACGTCGCCTAGCTCAGCGTCGCCGTCCTCTCGGAGAGGCTCGGACAAAGAAAGCGGCTCCGCTGCATGACGGAGGATCTCGATCACTTTCTCCTCGTCGAGCTCGAGGTCGGTAGCCAGCTCAGCGACAGTCGGGCGCCGACCCAGCTGCCCTTCCAGGCGCCCCCGGGCCTTGGTGACCCTGGTCAGCAGGTCCCCGGCGTGGACCGGGAGTCGAACAGTCCGCCCGGTGTTGGCTATACCTCGGGTTATCGCCTGGCGTATCCACCACGTAGCGTAGGTCGAGAACTTGAAACCCTTCCGCCAGTCGAACTTCTCGACGGCGTGGATCAGACCCAGATTCCCTTCCTGGACCAGGTCCAGCAGAGGCAGCTCGGCGGCCTGGTACTTCTTGGCTATGGAAACGACCAAGCGCAGGTTCGCTTTGACGAATGTCTCCGAAGCGTCGTCGCCCGCTCTGACCAGCCGTCTCAGCTCCCGCTTCCGGGTCGGGCTGACCGTCTTACCCGACGCCAGCTCCGCCCTAGCTTCCCGTCCGGCTTCTATAGCCTGGGCCAAGTGAGCCTCGTCGTCCTTGGTGAGCAGGGCATGCTTGCCTATGTCGTTAAGGTAGAGGCGGACCAAATCTTCTTCAGGCTGGGCGGCGTGGTTGTTGGGCAATCGTCCTCGTCTTTCCCGATGTACCCTGGGCAGGTGTACGAAGCAGGCACGAAGGCCTACCAGATGATGAATTCTACCTGACAGATGGCGCCAAGTGAAGAGGTCTCTGCGGACGGGACTATTCGGACGCCTTTTGGCGCTCCGGAGGCCCGAAGGGAAGTTGCCGGGGAGACGAGGTGGCTGTCAGAGAGCGAACAGTCCGTCTGGAGGCGCCTCCTGCGAGACGAAGCCAGGATTCATGATCTGTTGGACCGGGATCTGCGCAGGTTTCACAACTTGACTCTCGGCGGTTACGCAGTGCTCGTCCATCTGAGCGAGGCCGGAGCTGACGGGATGCGCATGTCGGACCTGGCGGATCTGTTGGTCCTGTCGCGTAGCGGACTCACCAGGAGGGTCAGCGCCTTGGTGAAAGCCGGGCTGGTCACCCGCAAGACCTGCCCTGTCGACGGTCGGGGCACCGTGGCTGCTCTCAGCCCGGCCGGCGAAACCTACCTGAAAAAGGCCGCACCCACCCACGTCAGCGGCGTCCGTCGCTACCTGATCGACCCCGTTGGCGACCTGGGCGCCCTCGAGGAGGGTCTGGGGCGGATCGAAGCTGCGCTCGACGCCGCAGAGGCAGCCGCCTCTCCCTCGGACAAGCTCGCAGGGTAGCAACCGGCGAGCAGAGCCGGCCGCTGCTGGCACCTCGACTTGCGCCCGCTGGCACCTCGACGTGCTCCCGCTGGGAGCTGGAGGCTTCACAGCGGGTCTATTTGGAGGTCCTCCCATGTGAGCAGAGGCCTCCATGGGATGCCGGCGGCGTCGAAAGCCTCCGCAACCTTGGGGCTTCGATCGACCAGCGCCGTGGCGGCCACGACTCGAACCCCGAGCTCGTCGAGGCGCCCGGCCGCTCGCAGCAGCGAAGCTCCGGTCGACACCACGTCTTCGACCATGACAACCGCGTCGCCTTCGCGGAGGCGGCTACCTTCCACCCACGCCTGGCGGCCGTGTCCCTTGGGCTCTTTGCGCACGGAGAACCACCCGCAGTCGGACAGGATCGACACCGCATGCGCCAACGCGTCGGCGCCCATGGTCGGACCCCCTACCGCGCAGAAGTCGACTCCGACGGCCTCGACCGCAGCCTCCGCCGCCCGGCGCAGGGCCGGCCCACGCGAAAGCGCGAACTTGCCGTCTATGTAGTCGTGGCTCCATCCTCCCGACGTCAGACGGAAAGGCTCTGAACGCCGCTCGTAGCCCTGCTCCTTGACGAGGGCCACCAGTTCCGCTTTGCGCTCGGGTCCGATTCCCACGCCGAGCACACTACCAAGCGCTCATGCCAAGCCCTGCTGAGAGGCTCCCCGGCCTGACGGCTCAGCCACCGACCCCGAAACGCCACCGACCCCGAAAGGTAGGTCCTCTTGGTGGAGGACCGACAAGCTCTGAGTGGCCCTCGTGAACGCAACGTACAAGCCACGCAGCCCCTGGGGGCTCTCCGCCACGACGCTTCGCGGTTCCAAGACGATCACAGCGTCGAACTCGAGGCCCTTCGCGTCGTCGACCGACAGCACGGTTATCGGCCGGTCGAGAGCTTCCCTGCCGGCCATCCCGAAGTCGAAGTGCGCGTCGCTCAAAGCACCAGCCGCGCCCTCCAGCGCGCTCGGCGCTGCGATCACGGCCAGCGTGCCGTTCGCGGCACCGTACGAGGGCGTCAACGGCTGACCCCCCGACTCACCCAGCGGGGTCGCCTGCGACGAGGGGTCACCCAGCGCCACCCTTTCGGCTAGCGCGGATATCTCCTCGCCTACGACGTCTACGAGGAGCCCGAGCAGTCGACTGGCACCCGGGCTCGGGGCGGCCCTGAGAAGCCTCGGTGGCCTTCCTGACGAGCGCACCGACTCCGGCGGCCGCAGAGAGCCGTCGACCTGGGCGAGCACCTCGGATGCCAACTCCATGATCTCGCTCGGGGTCCGGTAGTTGACCGAAAGTTCGAGAAGCTTCCAGCCCCGCCGGGTCGACAGATGGGTGACTACGTCAGCCCACGAGCCGGGCACCGTCGGTCCGGTCGCCTGGGCGATGTCACCGACGAGGGTCATCGACGACGAGAGTGACCGCCTAGCGATCATGCGGAGTTGCATCGGCGAAAGGTCCTGCGCCTCGTCGACCACCACATGACCGTAAGCTCGGGTCCCGACGTTAGAGTCGACAGCGCTCTTGTGTCGCGGACCGAGCAGGGCGAGGGCCTCGTCGAGGAGGGCCACGTCGGCAGCGGACCAACCCGAAGTCTCGAGGGACTCTCCGCGTTCCCTAGCCAGCAGATCCTTCTCCTGCTCACTCAGGACGCCCTGTGCCGACAGGTCTATGAGCGGCTTCGCCCCGAAGAGGTCCCGCAGCAGCTGTTCAGGGCTGAGAAGCGGCCACATTCGTTCCAGTGCCTCCGCAATCCCCGGGACGTGGCGGAGGTTGCGGCCGAGATCACCGGGATCCGGCGGAGGCGTGCCACCAACCTGGCCTTCTTCGCTCATCTGCGTTGCCAGGTAACGCCACAGGTAGGCCTCCACGAGCCGGCGGCGGGCGTTGTGGGTCCCAGGTCGACGCTTGGCTGCTGCGACTATCTGCTGTGACGCCTCGACACTGAGGCGGAGCATCCGGCCTCCGTACGGGACGCGGACAGCCTGCCTGAGTGGCCGCTGGCGGATGCTCAGGGCCCGCGCAATCACCTTTGCCATGCGGGCGTCGCCTTTGAGCCTGGCGGTCGGGCGGTCCTCGTCCACGGTGACGGGACTCTTGATGGACGACGGGTAAAGGCCGTTGACAGTAGACATCTCGACCCCGGTCTCGTCCAAGGACGGCAGCACGTGCTCGATGTAGCGCAGGAACGTCCTGTTCGGGCCGACCACCAAAACCCCCTGCTTTTCCAGGGGAAACCTGTGAGTGTAGAGAAGGTAGGCCGCCCGGTGAAGTGCCACGGCCGTCTTCCCGGTGCCAGGGCCCCCCTGCACCACGATGACTCCCGGCAGCGGCGCTCGTATGATCTCGTCCTGCTCGCCTTGAACCGTTGCGACAATGTCGCGCATGCGCCCCGACCGGGAACGGTCAAGGGTCGCCATCAGAACCTGCCGCCCACCGAAGCCGAGGGAGCGGCCTCTCACGTCACCGTCGACGTCGAAGAGCTCGTCTTCGAGGTCGACCACCTTGGGACCGTTGCAGAGCAGGTGACGTCGCAGTGCCAGGCCCATCGGATCGGCTCCGGTAGCACGGTAGAACGGCTCCGCGACCGGGGCTCGCCAGTCCACGACCAGCGGCTCCTGGTCCACTCCGGAGATACCCAGACGCCCGATATGGAACGAATCCACCCCAGGTTCGCTCCGGGCGGCAGCCCTGGAGGGACCCGGCGCGCCGGTGGGACCCACAGCGCTACGGGCACGGTCGATCCTGCCGAACACCAGGGACTCGGAGCCGATGAAAAGCTGCTCCAGCCGGCTAAGGCCGCTGCGGACACGCATGTCACGCTCGGTGACCGCCTGGAAGCCGCTGCTTTTGTCCGCGAAGGCCTCCTGCAGCATCGAGCGGGTGGCGTCGCGCATGGCAGCGAGCCTGGTGTAGGCCAGGTCCACGAACACCTGCTCTGACGGGACGTCGGGATGCGCCATAGGGGATTACCACTTTGCGTGCTGGCAGCTCGTATTGCAAGCCACACAGGATCTACCTGCGGGTAGCGTCTAGGGCGTGACCGCGCCCAGCCAACACGTGTTCCTAGCTTCATGCCGGCGCGAGCCGGTCGACCACACCCCGGTCTGGTTCATGCGCCAGGCTGGACGGGCTCTCCCCGAGTACCGCCGGCTTCGCGGAGAGGAGGGCCTCCTCGATTCGCTACGCAATCCGGACCTCGCTGTCGAAGTGACGCTGCAACCCGTCCGCCGTTACGGTGTGGATGCCGCAATAGTCTTCTCTGACATCGTGGTGCCCGCCGCAGCCACCGGGTTCGGCGTAGACATAAAGCCCGGTGTCGGCCCGGTGGTCGAGCGTCCGTTCCGATCGGCGGCTGATCTGGATCGAGTCAGGCCCTTTCACGTCGACCAAGACGCTCCTTGGCTCATCGAGACCGTCAGCATTCTCGCTTCAGAGCTGTCGGTCCCGCTGATCGGCTTCGCTGGGGCCCCGTTCACGGTAGCGAGCTACCTGATCGAAGGGCGAACCTCTCGCGATTACATTCGCACCAAGTCTCTGATGGCAACCGACACCACCACTTGGGTCGCGCTGCTCGACCGTCTGGGAGACCAGGCGATCGCGAGCGCCGAAGCCCAGGTTCGTGCCGGAGCGCAGGCCATCCAGCTCTTCGACAGCTGGGCGGGGGCCTTAGACCCCGACTCTTACCGCCAGCACGTGCTGCCGGCCACCCGCAGGGTTCTGCAAGCCCTTTCCGGGCTGGCGGTGCCGCTGATCTACTTCGGGGTCGGGACCGGCGAACTGTTGGGAATGCTCCCCGAAGCGGGGGTCGACGTCGTAGGGGTCGACTGGCGGGTCCCGCTGGCAGCGGCTCGGGAGCGGACAGAGGGGAAAGTAGCGCTTCAGGGGAATCTCGACCCCGCCCTGTGCGCGGCCGGCTGGGAGGCTGCGAAACCCGCAGCCTTGCGGATCCTAAGAGAAGCCCGGGATGCGGGGATCGAAGGGCACGTCTTCAACCTCGGCCACGGCGTGCTTCCTGACACCGACCCCGACGTGCTCGCGCGTCTCGTCGACTTGGTGCACGAGTTCGGGAGATGACGGCCACATCCAGACGCATTGCGCCGCGCCCACCTAGCGCACACCTGACCGCGCAGCGCAGCAGGGCGAGCCGATGAAGGTCGCGGTGATAGGAGGCGGCATCGCCGGGCTCGCTGCGGCTTTCGAGCTCTGCGACGAGGCCGAGGTGACCGTCTACGAACCTGGGCGTCTCGGAGGCAAGCTCCTCACCTCCGAGTTCGCCGGTCTGCTCGTCGACGAAGGGCCCGACGCCTTCCTCACCAGGACTCCGGCCGCCGTGGAGCTGGCCACGGCCGTCGGCCTGGGAGGCGAGCTGGTCGCTCCGGCCGCCGGGCGGACCCTCGTCTACTTCGGTGGCCGCCTCCACCCGCTTCCGTCCGGGCTCGTACTCGGCGTCCCCACAGACATCGCCGCGCTCGCGACGAGCAGACTCCTCGGACCGCTCGGAGCGGCGCGCGCGGCTTGGGACCTCGTCGCCCCGGCGACCCCCGTCGGCGACGACGAAAGCGTCCGGGACCTGATAGCCGCCCGCTTCGGCCCCCGGGTCGCCGACCGTCTCGTGGAGCCGCTCCTTGGGAGCATCCACGCCGCCCCGACTGGCGCGCTGAGCGCCCGGGCGAGCGCCCCGAGCCTGCTCGCAACCGCCCGTACCTCCCGGAGTCTCCTAGCGGGGCTGCGCAAACAGGCGCCTCCCGCCGCGAAGTCGAACGCCCCGGTGTTCCTCGCACCACGCGGCGGGATGTCTGCGCTGGTCGAACGCTTGGTAGACAAACTCGCCGCCGGTGGGGTTACCTTCGTCTCCCAGGGAGTGCGCTCAGTAGGCCAGGCGGACCACGGTGTCGGACCGATCGACGTCGACGGCGAACCCTACGACGGGGCCGTCCTGGCAGTCCCGGCTCCTCAGGCGGCCCGCATCCTCGCAGAGCACGCTCCGAGCGGCCTCGGCTCAGTCGAATTCACAGACGTGGTCGTGGCGACGGTGAGCGTTTCGCGTTCGAGCATCGCGATCGCCGACGACGTCAACGGCATCCTGGTCGCGCCCACCTCGGGGATGCTGATGACCGCCTGCTCTTTCGGCTCCAACAAGTGGCCCCACTGGTCATCGGGTCGGGACCAGATGGTGCTGCGGATATCAGCCGGCCGTCATGGTGACACCAGAACCGCCAGATTATCCGACGACGAGCTAGCCGAGACGCTTATCGCCGACTTGTCGGCGGCCCTACGGACGCCGATCTCGGCGACACAGTGCAGGCTCAGCCGCTGGCCGGCAGCTTTCCCCTTCTACAGGGTCGGCCATCTCGGGTGGGTAGACAAGGTGCAGTCCAACCTGGCCGCAACCTTCCCACGCGTCGCTCTTGCAGGTTCGAGTTACAACGGTGCCGGGATCCCGGCGTGCATCTCGTCGGGCCGCAGCGCTGCCCGTCAGGTCTCGACCGTGTTGTCCACGCGCACCGCAGGACTGTAACGGCCCGGAGACATCTCGCCCCGGAACAGTCCTGCCGCCGGGCCCGCCCCGCTAAGACAATGATCGGCTATTACGACGGCCGCCGCCGTGTAGGTGGTCCGCTCCCCGCCGGGGTAGCGGATGCACTCCGGGTGCACGCAGCCGGTCCAATAGGACCCGTCCAGCTCACGCATGTGACGCGTCGCCCTTAGAAGCTCAGCTGCGCGCCCGTTCAGCCCTACAGAGTCGAACGCGATAGCGCACTCTGCGGTCTCTGCTGCAGTAACCCACGGCTGGTCCGAGACGCAGCGCACGCCGACATCGGCCATGACGAACTCCTCCGAGCGGCGCTCGAGGCGCTCCCTTCCCGCCTTGGCGCTGACAGCTCCTGACAGCACCGGGTAGTACCAGTCCATAGCCCAGCGGTCCTTTGCAGCAAAAGACTCCGGGCTTTCGCGGACCGCTTGTGCCATACGCTCGGCAGCGAGCTCCCACTCGGGGCGGTCGTGACCCATGCAGCCGGCAAGAGACGCAGCCACCTTCACGCTGTGGTAGATCGACGACGTCGAGGTCAAAAGAGCGCTAGACGCTTTACGGCCGTCCGGATCTGCCGACCAAGCTACGGCACCCGACGGCAACTGCATCCCCAAAGCGAAGGTGGTCGCACGGTCGACCACTTCCCAAATCCCCTCGAGGAAGTCGGCATCACCGGTGACAAGAAAATGCCACCATGCGCCGGTAGCGACGTAGGCGGTGACGTTGGGGTCGCGACGGGGATCCTCGATTCCGTCCGCCAGGTAGTACCGGCACCACGACCCGTCGTCGTGCTGAGTGCACCTCAGCCAGTCGAAAGCCCGAGTCGCCTCCTCGGTCCAGCCGGCGACAGAAAGAGCCATAGCCGCCTCGACGTGATTCCACGGATCGCCGTGACCGCCCTGATACCAGGGGATCATTCCATTCGGCAGCTGCAGTGACGCTATCCATGACGCCGTAGCTTGCACTTCTACCGGGGTGAGAGTCCCATGCCCCGTCGAAGCGGGGAAAGACACGTGCCCTGCCTCGGATCCCAGATCCGTGGATGCCCCGGAGGATCTGTAGAGTTCGGAGGCTATGTAGGGTTCGGACTGGGAGCTCAAGGCCGCTTCTCGAGGTACAAGACCAGGCTTTTGCCGATGAGGGGGTTCAGTATTCGCTCAGGCAAACGCGTGAAAGGAGTTCCCGCGACGATGTCCCACACGAGCAGCTTATGGTAAGCGCGGACAAGCGGGTGCCGGTCGTCGTCGACCCCGACGAGCGCCTTTAACCACCAATAAGGCGAGTGCAACGAGTGCGCGTGATGGCGGTCGAAAAGACCGAGCCGCTCGTCTTGGAGCCTCGAGATCAGCGTCGAAGCCCGATAGATGCGGATGTGACCACCTGGCTTGGAATGGTACTCGTCTGATATCGCCCAGGTGAGCAGCTCAGGCCACCACCGGGGGACGGTCACGGCCATGGTCCCGCCCGGCCTGAGCACCCGCGCCAACTCGGAGATAGCCCTGCGGTCGTCGGGAATGTGCTCGAGGACTTCGGCGGCGATTATCCTGTCGAAACTGCCCGACGCGAACGGTAACGCGAGAGCATCCGACACTGCCGCCGAGCCGACACCGCCGTTTACGGTCGCAGCCGGATCGTCGGCTTGAAGCGAACGCATCATCCACAAGGCGTTCTTCATCTCGGACATGTCGTAGTCGACAGCGGTGACGAGCGCCCCGCGGCGCATCGCCTCGTAGGCGTGGCGCCCGCCGCCGGCCCCGAGGTCCAACAGGCGATCACCCGGCTTGACTCCGAGGGTCTCGTATCTGACAGTTAGCATCAGGCTCCGGCGGGGACCATTGATCTCAGGCCAGCGAAATGGTCGATCGTCCAGCGATAGTGCTCTGCGGTAGAGCGGGCGCAAGCCCCCCACGTGAAGCGCTCGAGGACCCGCTGCCGGCCGTTCGCGCCGAGCCGACCGGCGAGGATAGGGTCGGCTAAGACCCTCCCGATCGCCGCAGCGAGAGCTCCCGGGTCTCCAGGCGGCACGAGGAGGCCGCTCCCACCGTCCTTGCCGACCACTTCGGGCAGGGCGCCACCGGTCGTGGCGACGAGCGCAGTTGCGCAAGACTGGGCTTCCACTGCCGGCAGCGAGAACCCTTCGTATAGGGACGGCACTACTGCCACCTGCGCCTGGGCGTACAGTTCGACCATGCGTTCGTCGCTGATCGAGGACTCGAAACGCACAGCGTCTCTCAGGCCCAGACGTCTGATCGCCGCGGCAACCGGGCTCTCCGGACCAAGCTTGCCCACCACGACGAGGTGGGCGTGTGGAGTCTGTGTTCGCAGCTTCGCCAGCGCTTCGACCAACGGTAGAAGGCCTTTGAAAGGCACGTCTGCGCTGGCAGTAGTCATTATTCTCCCTGGGACCCTTGCGATCTCGGGCCGGGGGCGGAAGAGAGTGTGGTCGACGCCGATCGGGACTATCTCGAGTTGCTCGGGGGCTACGCCGAACTGCTCGACTATGTCGGCCTTCGACGAAGACGACACGGTGAGGATACGAGGAATCCGCCTGGCCACTTTCTTCTGCATTCCGATAAACCCGTACCAGCGGCGAAGCGCGATGCGCTTGCGCAGCGTGGCGGCGTGCTCTAAGTCGAGGGCCCGGTCGACGGTCACCGGGTGGTGGCACGTCCCAAGGAGCGGGAGTCCGTCGTCCATTACCCCGAGAAGTCCCCGCCCAAAAGTCTGGTTGTCCTGGACGATGTCGAAGTCCGACCTGCGCTGCCTGAGCAGCTTACGCACCCGCAAGCTGAACGTCAGCGGCTCGGGGAACCCCGCGCTGCACATCACGGCGAACTCGGCCAGGTCTATCGGGGTCTTGAACTCACTCGGCCTGGGAATCCGGAAAGGGTCCGGTTCGCGGTAGAGGTCCAAGCTCGGCACGGCGACGAAATCGACTCCGTCGTCGAGCACCGGCCAGGGCTGCCCGGCGAACACGGTGACGCTGTGGCCTTGTCTCACGAGCTCGCGAGCGAGGTAGCGGGTGTATACCCCCTGCCCTCCCGAATGCGGGTTGCCCCGGTACACGAGCAGCGCAACGCGCATTGAGGAATCGCCGGACATTTCCCAACAATCTTGCCGTTCGAAGACCGGAGGTCAAACCGGACAGTTAACGCGCCGCTCCTTCCGCCTGAGATCCCTCCCTCGACCGGTTGGCTTCGGGGTCTCCAAGAGCCCGGGAGGCCAGTGGCTGCAACCGCTTCGACACCAGCCGACGAGCGCCAGGGCCGCTACCGACCGCTGCGACGATCCACAGCAAGGCCGCTGCGGACACGAAGGGTTTGTCTCCGAGATCGACGAACCAAGTCCGGCCGTTTCGCAGCCCCACGGTCGTTTCTACTACTGCCGGGAGCCTGAGAGGGGTCCTGTCTTCCACTACGCCGTCAGGCCGCACGACCTCTGAGTAACCGGTCGGCGACACCAGGACCAGCCAACGGCCGGTCTCCAAAGCCCTGAGTCTCGCCGCGGCGAGCTCTTGGCCTACGACTTGGGTTCCCCGGTACGACGCGTCGTCGGTGGGAACGACGAGTACTTTGCCGCCCGCTCGGACTCCACTGCGGGCCCGAGCGCCGAAGAACACCTCGTAGGAGATGAGGACGCCGAGGGGTGCGGCTGGTGTTCGCATGAACGCTGGACTGTGGCCGGGGATGGCGTCGCGGGGCACGTCTGCGAGGTTGAAGTAGCGCGACAGGAAACTGCGGGCAGGTATGTACTCCCCGAAGGGCACCAGATGGTTCTTCACGTAGGTTGCGACCACCTGGCCTTTCGGGGACCAGGCGGCAACCTCGTTGAGATAGTGGGTCGGCCCCAGGTTCTGAACGATCCCTACGAGGACTGTCGCAGACAGACGCCTGGCCAGCGCTGCCACCCGGGAGGCGTCGACCCCGGACTGGAAGGGGCTGTTGGCCTGCAAGACCCCTTCGGGCCAGACGACTAGATCCACGGGCCCGTGCAGCGACCTTGACTCGCTCATCTGGCGGTCGAAGACGACTTGGGGATCGGTGTGTATCGCCCTTGTTCCAAGCGGCCCGCCGCCTTGGACCAACGCCACGCTCAGCGTCTTTGGGTTCGCCCCCGCCCCGTGAGGGGAGAACCACCCGGCTGTAGGGACCGCAACACAAAGCGCCGTTGCCAAAGCGAGGCCCAGTCGCGCCAGAGCCGGTGCCGACTTGGCCGCCAGGCGCCGCGATACCGCCGTCGCTGCGAACGCTATGACCACTCCTACCAGGGCTGTTTCGCCGCTCAGGAGCAGTCCACCTCCGATTCTCGCCGACCATTCGAGCGGCCCGGCGGCCTGGCCGAGCTCGAGCGAGCCGAGCGGGAAGCCGTGGAGCGGGAAACGGTCACGTGCCCATTCGCCGAGCATCACCGCGACGGGAAAGCCTACGGCCACGTTCCAGCTGCTCCGGGTCGGCACGGCTACCGCCGTCAGGCAGGTGTAAGCGGCGCAAACGGCGAGCAGCACCACGAAGCCGTATCCGCTGAACTGGACGCTCCACGCTATCCCTATGCCGTACTGCGCCAGACCCCAGCCAGCCCCTATCGACACCCGCCTGGCGACGGGCGCGGACGGAAGGCTCCCCGCTATCAGCGCCAGGCCTAACCAACCGAGCGGCCACCATCCAAACGGGGGCAGGGACAAAGCGATCAACGCCCCAGAGACCGCGCCGAGGCCCAGCCAGGCGAACGTCCGTCTTGGGGGAGCAGCCCCGGTCCCACCAAAAGCTCGCATGAACACTTTTAGCACCTGGGAAGATCCCCCAATCGAGCATAGAGGCTGCCGGCGGCACGTAGCATCGAGGCCTCATGCTGAGCGTTGTCATGCCTTGTCACAACGAGGAGCGCTACCTCGAAGCCGCCGTCGGAAGCGTCGTGGACAGACTGCGGAGCAAAGGGGGCTCTTTCGAGGTGATACTCGTCGAGAACGGCTCGAGCGATTCGACCCTCAGCCTCGCCGAGCAGCTGTCGGACCGCTACCCCGAAATCCGCGCCGAGTCGCTGCCTTACCCCGACTACGGAGCTGCTCTCAAAGCGGGTTTCGAACGAGCGCAAGGTGACATTGTCGCTAACTTCGACGTGGACCTCGTCGACTTGGACTTCCTCGACAAGGCCTTGGCGGTAATGTCCGACCCGTCAGTGGCAGCAGTGGTCGGTTCTAAACGCGCCGAGGGGGCAGACGACAGGCGCTCGTCAAGCAGGCGTCTCGTGACCGGGGTGTTCTCCGTGACCTTGCGTCACGGTTTCGGACTCTCGGTGTCAGACACCCACGGGCTCAAGACCCTGAGGCGCCAACTGTTAGCTCCGGCGGTAGCAGCGTCGCGCTTCGGCAAGGACATCTTCGACACGGAGCTTCTGATCAGAGCCGAACGGGCAGGACTCCAAATCGCCGAGATACCGGTTTCCGTAGACGAGGTCCGCCCCGCCCGGACTCCCATAGCAAGGCGCATCCCGAGGACGCTCGCAGGCCTCGCAGCCCTGCGGGTCGCGTTGTGGCGCGAGGGGCTGCACTCGACTTCGGTGCGTAGGCGCGCCGGCCCCGAGCGAGGAAGCTCCCACGGATGAGCCCTGCTCGACGGGGCCTGCTAGGCGTGGTAGGGGCACCAGTTGCGTTCGAGCACCCTCAAGCTTCCCTCTGAGAGCTCTTCCCGGCTCGACCACAGCCCAGACTGCGTTGCGTGGCAGAAGATCTCGAATGGAGGGCGGCCACCGTCGGCCGGATCGGGGAACACGTCGTGTATCGCCATGAGTGCACCACCAGCGACGTGGCGTGACCAGCCCCGGTAGTCGGCCCAGGCTACGTCCTCGCCGTGCCCGCCGTCGATGAACAGCAGTGACAGCGGGGTCGCCCACGCGGAGGATATGCGCGCTGACTCGCCTACCACCAGAACGACCGTGCCTTCCAAGCCGGCGTTCTCGACAGCCCTGCGAGCTTCGGGCAGTGTGTCCATCCGCCCGGTCGCAGGGTCTACAAGGTCAGGATCGTGGTGCTCCCACCCGCGCTGGTTCTCCTCGGAGCCCCTGTGGTGATCGACGCTGTAGAGCACCGTCGAATAGCGGCGGGCTGCGAAACCTAGGTACATGGCGGACTTCGCGCAGTAAGTGCCAATCTCCAACATCGGCCCGAGACCGCTCCTCGCCGCTAGGAGACCGGCTGCGTGAAGGGCCTCGCCTTCGGAGTCCGCCATGAAGCCCTTCTGCGAGCGGGCCAACTCCAGTTCCTCGGGGGCCATCACCGCTTCACCTCATCGCCAGGGGAGCTGGCGTGCTCGGCGACCTGCCCGCAAGGAGCTGGCCTGTCGAAGTCAGGCTACCTCCACCGGGCCTGCGACCCCGCTAGGTTCGCTGACGGCTTGCGCCGGGTGCTTCACGTGAGGCACGAACATCAGCCGGTTGAAGATGACGAACTTGCCGACCCACAAAACCCCGAAAGCGCAAAAGTAAACCGCCCCGATGAGCAGGGTCCGGGTTACGTGCTCAAGGTCGTGGTGCTTGGCGAAAGTGTCCGCCAAGGCGACGGCCACGGTGGAAAAAGCCCATCCGAGCACTGCCAGAGCCCAGAACGGGACGACCTCCTTCCACAGGTGGCTCTTGCCATCCTTGCCCCACGCCCATTTGCGGTTCAGGTGGTAGCTGGGGATAGTAGCGATCGTGGTCGAAAGGGTGCTCGCTAACACCACTCCCATGTTGAGCGCCCCGACGAAGAAAAGGATGCACGCGTTGCTCACTATCACTGCGACTACCGAGGTCATCGAATAGCGGAACAACTTCTGGCCGAGAGGTGTCTCCAGCTTCTTCCGAGCGAGACTGACAGCTGCTAGCACGTAGCGATCTTATCGCCGTTCATCGCGTCGTTCCGGGCGGGTCGAGCGAGCTGGGTTGGTGCGGCAGCGAGAGCGGCTTCGAGCGCAGCGACCACCTCGCGATCAGGCCATGATGGGAGGGTGTCAGACCCCCTAGACGATCTGGTGTCCCTACTCGACCTCGAACAGCTAGAAGTGGACTTGTACAGAGGCTTCAGCCCGCCTGAGCACCGCCTGCGGGTGTTCGGTGGCCAGGTCGCAGCGCAGTCGCTCGTCGCCGCCGGACGAACGGTAGGCGACGGTCGAGGCTTCGAGCGGCCGGTCCATTCCCTGCACGCCTATTTCCTTCGGCCGGGCGACCCTCGCATCCCGATCCTGTACCAAGTTGACCGCATACGCGACGGAAAGTCTTTTACCACCCGTCGGGTTGCGGCGATACAGCGGGGCGAGCCTGTGTTCCACCTGTCAGCCTCGTTCCACTCCCCGGAGGTCGGGGTCTCCCACCAAGAACAGATGCCCTCCGTGCCCGACCCCGAAACCCTGCCGACCTGGGAGGAGGCGATGGCTCCCTACCGGGATCAGCTCGGAGACTGGTTCGACCGCCCGAGACCTATGGACGTCCGTCATGTCGGGACTCCCCTGCGGACGTCCCCCGTCGAATCCACCCCGCGCCCGCCGACTCACCGGGTGTGGTTCCGCGCTGACGGAACGCTTCCCGACGACCCACTGACGCACGCTTGCCTAGCGGCGTACGCGAGCGACATGACCTTGCTCGACACGGTGATGATGCCGCACGGCCTGATCTGGACCGAAGGCGTTCAGGTGAGCCTGGACCACGCAATGTGGTTTCACAGGCCCTTCCGGGCTGACGAGTGGCTCCTATACGATCAGCACAGCCCGACGGCTGCCGGCGCCAGGGGGCTGGCCACCGGGACGATTTTCACCCGAGACGGGGCGTTGGCTGTATCGGTAGTTCAAGAAGGTCTTCTGCGCACCCGCAACCACCACGCCGAGCAGTAAGATTTCTGGCCGCTGTGGGCTCGTCGCGCCGAAGGAGCGGCGCGACGAGAACCCCCGGTCCGGTCGGGGAAGCCGCCCGGTTCAGCGCTGTGAGATCGGTACGTAATCGCGTGGATCCGCACCTGACCAGAGCTGGCGAGGACGGTAGATCTTCGCATCCTGTTCGATCAACTCCTGCCAGTGAGTCAGCCACCCGGCGACGCGGGGGATCGCGAACAGCACGGTGAACATCTCCGTCGGAAAGCCCATCGCCTGGTATATGAGACCGGAGTAGAAATCCACGTTCGGGTACAGCTTGCGGGAGATGAAATAGTCGTCGGAGAGTGCGACCTCCTCCAACTTGAGGGCTATGTCCAAGAGAGGGTTCTTGCCGGTGACGCTGAACACCGAGTCGGCCGTCTTCTTTATGATCTTCGCCCGGGGATCGTAATTCTTGTACACCCGGTGTCCGAAGCCCTGGAGCTTCCCGTGCCCGGCCTTGACCGAGTCGATGAACGCCTGAACATTGTCGATCGAGCCGATCTCGGTGAGCATCTTGAGCACAGCCTCGTTGGCACCCCCGTGGCGGGGACCGTAGAGGGCTGCTGCGGCCGCCGCGGCCGCCACGTACGGGTCGGCGTGAGAAGACCCCACCGTGCGCATTGCGAGCGTGCCGCAGTTCTGCTCGTGGTCGGCGTGGAGGATGAAGAGCACGTCAAGGGCCCGGGCCAGCACCGGGTCCGGCTCGTAGTGGGGTTCCGCCACCTTCCACATCATCGCAAGGAAGTTCTCGGTGAAACTGAGCGAGTTGTCGGGGAAGACGAACGGCATCCCCCGGCTGTAACGGTAGGAGGCTGCCGCCAGGGTGGGTACCTTCGCGATCAGGCGTACGATCTGGCGGGCCCGTACAGCCGGGTCGGAGATCTCCTTTGCCTCGGGGTAGAACGTCGACAGCGCTGCTATACCCGATACGAGCATGCCCATAGGGTGGGCGTCGTAGTGGAAGCTATCCACGAACCTTTTGCGGAAGTTCTCGTGGATGTAGGTGTGATGGCGGATGTCGTCGCTCCACACGTCGAGCTGTTGGGGGTTGGGCAGCTCACCGTGTATCAGAAGGTAGGCGACTTCCAGGTAGGTAGATGACTCTGCTATCTGCTCGATCGGGTATCCCCGGTAGCGCAGGATCCCGGCGTCACCGTCGAGGTAGGTGATGGTGCTCGAGGCGAGCGCCGTGGTCATAAAGGCGGGGTCGTAGAACCAGACGCCCGGCAGGAGCTTGCGGAACTCCTCGGCCGACACCCCCCCATCGGTTAACGGTATCTCTACAACTTCGCCTGTCCGGTTGTCGGTGACGGTAATCGATTCGGCCACTGCTCCCCCTATCGGAGAAAGGAACTCTTTTCCTGCGCATGCTACCCGCGGATCGACTCGCTACGCCCATCGAGCTTCGGATCCCTCGACTTCGACAAGACGAGCGCTCCCGGCACGTCTCGTGCCAAGATGTTCGCTATGGCCGCCGACGACAGTCCACCAGCGCCCGGCGAAACCCCGAGCCTGGACCTCGAGGCCATCCGCCGAGGCATCGACGAAGTCGACCGCCGCCTAGTCGCGCTGCTGGCCGAACGAGCCCGCCTCGTCGGGCAGGTAGTCCACTACAAACGGGCCCGTCACATGGCGGTAGTCGACAGGGCGCGCGAGGAGCGCATGCTCGACCGTATCGGCGGCCTGGCCGAGCAGGCGGGGCTCGATGCGAGAGTCGCGAGGCAGGTTCTGCGCACGATCATCGACGGGTTCACACTCCTCGAAGTCGAAGAGCTCGGCCCGGACTTCGGCCCGGTCCACGACGGCCCGGTCCACGACAGCCCGGTCCACGACAGCCCAGGCCACGACAGCCCAGGCCACGGCGGATAGAACCGTTGCCTCGAAGCCGTTCCAGCGCTGCCGGTAAGGCCTACAGCTCGAAGCGGTAGACGTTGGTCGCCCGGACGCTGAAACCGATCTTGCGGTACAGCCGGTTCGCCGCCTCCCGGGAGGGCCTCGAGGTGAGCTCGACGGTTCGTGCTCCACGCTCGGAAGCGACCTTGAGAGCCTCCCGGGTCAGGGCTTCGCCGCAACCCCTGCCTCGCACCGCCTCGTCGGCTATCACGTCCTCGATCCAAGCTCGCACGCCTGTAGGTATCCGAAACAACGCCAGCGTCAAGGTCCCTACTATCGGACCTGCAGTGCCGTCGCGCGCGACCAGGAGAACCGTGGCAGGGGAGCTGACTATCTCCTCGAGTTCCTCGGCGCTAGGAGGGGCGCTCGACGACAGGAACGGCAGAAGGTGGCCGATAGCCCCGACGAGCTCATCGGTGACCGACACGGCCTCTTCGATAAGAAACACCACCCGACGATAGCCTTCCCCGGCGACTCCCGGCCGCCGGAAACCTAGCGGTACAGGACTAGTCCCTTGGGTCCGGGAAGGAACCCGGCATCCTTGAGCGGGCCTTCGAGGGATTCGGGGTAACGCCTCAAGACGAGGCGCGGCCAACGCCCTTCACCGACCGCCCCGGCGAGAGCCCTACAGACTGCTACTTCCCACGACCCGTCCAGTTCCGCTAGTGCGCTTAGACCCCCAAGACCCCGCTCTAGGTAGGCGCATCCCCGACCGTCGACGAGGACCACGTAAGCGCCGACGGACCGGCTGGGCCCTTTCACCGGCCAGGGGAGCACCGCCCCGTAGGGGTTGGCCGGGTCAGTAGCTGCGAGCAGGTGGACCCTGTGACCTCCGTCGACGTGACGCGACGCTGCATCGCGCACCTCTGAGCGCAGGCGGTCCACGGCACCGGGCAGGGCGAACTGGGCAGCTCCCAACCCTGCGACGAAGTAGCCGCGGCGAACCCTTCCTGCCTCCTCGAGGCTTCGAAGGACCTGGTAGATGGACGTGAAACCGCCCGGCAGGGACTCGGATCGCACAGCGTCCCGGCTGAGGACGCCGTAGCGTTCCATCAAGACCGACACCACAGCAAGGGCGGCATTGGTAGCTGCGGCCGAGGCGGACAGGTCCGGGAGGGGGGCTAGCTCGCGAGCCACGAGCGACCAGCGGCCTTGCAGCGCGGCCGGCACAGCTGACCTCGGCGCGGCCGGCCGGAGCCCCAAATGGCGCTTCGGCAAACCCGACGAACCCTGCCCGAGCGGCCTCGGAGAGGATCGGCTGCGACGCGCCGTCCGCTGGCTTCGCGTGACGGCTCTAAGCGCAGCGAAGCTGTCGGAGGTCACCTCCCCCGCCCATGCGAGGTCCCAGACGGCGGCCGTGAGATCCCGGTCGGTCCACGAGGGCGCTACGAGATCGCGGTAAAAGCACGCTCCTCTCAGGGCGAGAGTCTCCCTGACGTGCTCGTGAAGCTCACCGTCGAAGTCGGCTGCTCGAGCTCCCGAATACCCGAAGCGGGACAGCAGGGTCTCCGCCTGGTCCCGTCTGGCCAGGGCGACTCTACCGTCTGAGGCGCCCAGAGAACCCGCCCCCACCCACATGATCTCTCCGGCTGCTATGAGCTCGTCGAGGAGCTGTCCCTGGTATCCCCTTACCCTCTGTTCGAGCACGTCAGTTTCGAGATGAGACACGGCTAACGGCAGGGCTTCTAGCTGTCCTATCACCTCCAAGAGACGGTCGGGCCCGCCCTGGGCGGCTTTCTCCCCCACAGCTGCCGCTCCGTGCCAGGCCGGAAGAAAACCTGCGAGGGCCGCAGCGTCGACCGGTTCGACCTCTTTGCGCAGGGCCGCCAGGCAGCGGCGCCGAGCGACCCGCAGCACCTCGGCGTCGCAGAATTCCTGCCCGCCGGCCCCGCCCGGTCGGAAGCCTCCTTTGAGCAGCTTTCCTTCACCTACCAAGACGTCGAGGGTCGCGGACATATCGACCCGACTGACGCCGAAGCGCTCCGCGGGCTGGTCGGCGTCGAACGGACCGTGGGTTCGGGCCCATCGGCGGACCAGCTGGAGCAGGGCGTCCGGAGCCGGTTCCAAGAGGGCGTCGGGGAGCCCCGCCGATAGCACTGCTCCGACGCCATCCCGGTAGCGGGCGGCGTCCTCCACGGCGATGAGCCTGTGCTCCCCCGCGACTCGGACTACCACAGCCCGCCGGGCGTCTACAAGTCCCTCCCAGGCTTGCGAGGCAAGCCCGTCGGTCGCGCAGCGCTGCGCCAGCTCGTCGGCCGAAAGGTCGCCGAGCCGGCGGATCAGGTCGGCCACGCCTTCGAGAGTGGACACGCGGCGATCCTCCCGGCGGAACTGCATTTCGTCTTCGAGATCGTCGATCACGTCGGCGTCGAGAAGGTCCCGCAGCTCGTCGGATCCGAGCAGTTCGGAGAGCATCCTGCGGTCCAACGTCAGCGCCTGCGCGCGCCGCTCGGCTATGGGGGCGTCGCCTTCGTACATGAACTGGGCGATGAACGACATCACCAGGCCGGTTGCGAAAGGCGAAGGGTCGCTCAGCTCGACCTCGTCTATGTTCACCCTCCTAGAACGAACGTCTCTGAGAAGGCGTTCCAGCGCCGGAAGGTCGAAGACGTCCTGGAGGCATTCGCGGTATGTTTCGAGAAGGACCGGGAACGAACCGTGACGTGTCGCCACGCCCAGCAGGTCCGCTGCGCGCTGGCGTAGCTGCCATAGCGGCGTGCGGCTGCCCGGCCTGCGACGGGGAAGTAACAGCGACCGGGCAGCGTTCTCCCGAAAGCGGGCGGCGAACAACGACGACCCACCGGTAGCGGATACCACCAGTTCTTCTAGGCCATCCGGGTCGACCAGCAGGTCCCCGAGCGGCGGAGGTCCCTCCGCCTCGGCAAAGCGGATCATGATCCCGTCGTCGCTCCACAAAGCCTGACAGGAAATCCCGAGGCGTCGCTCGAGCTGAGCTTCGACGACCAGGGCCCAAGGAGCGTGAACTCTCGCTCCGAACGGGGAGAGGATCGCCACCCTCCAGTCGCCCAGTTCGTCGCGGAAGCGCTCCACGACGATCTGGCGGTCCGAGGCGACGAGACCTCCGGTGGCTTCGCGCTCTTCGTCCACGTAGCGGCGAAGGTTCGCCAGCGCCCGCGCGTCAAGCCCGCACGACACTGCAAGGTCCTCGTCCGAGCGGTCCCGGAGGCTACGAGTGAACTCTCCGATCGCAACCCCCAGCTCGTAGGGTCGCGCCGGGGTGTCGCCATGCCAGAACGGCATCTTGCCCGGCATCCCAGGGGCCGGTTCCACCACCACCCGATCCCGCGTGATGTCTAAGATTCGCCAGGTGGTCGCGCCGAGGAGGAACGTCTCGCCGACCCGAGACTCGTAGACCATCTCCTCGTCGAGCTCGCCAACCCTACCGCCTCCAGGGGTGAAAACCCCGTAGAGGCCGCGATCTGGGATAGTGCCGCCGGAGGTGACCGCCAGCATCCGCGTTCCCGGCCGGGCTTCGAGGGTCGACGCAGCCCTGTCCCAGGTGAGACGCGGTCTCAGGTCCGCGTACTCGTCGGTGGGGTAACGCCCGCTCAGCATGTCGAGCACCCCGTGCAAAGCGTCGTCAGGTAGTTCCACGAAAGGGTACGCCCGGCGCGCCAGGCTTGCGATCCTGTCCACCGCTACCGGCTCCCCGGCTGCGGCGACTTCCGCGACGATCTGCTGCGCCAGCACGTCCAGAGGGTTTCGGATAACTTTCGTGTTTTCCACAGCACCGGCGTGCATGCGCTCGGCTATCGCTGCTGCGACGAGCAGGTCGTGACGGTACTTCGGGAAGATCCTGCCCTTAGACGGCTCGCCGACTCGGTGACCTGCCCGTCCTATCCTCTGAAGTCCAGACGACACAGACGAGGGTGCCTCGACTTGGACGACGAGGTCGACAGATCCCATGTCGATTCCGAGCTCCATGCTCGACGTGGCTACCAGAGCTGGAAGAGTGCCTGCCTTGAGGGCGTTCTCGATCTCAAGTCGTTGCTCGCGCGCTATCGAACCGTGATGAGCCCGAACCAGTTCGCTAGGCGCTCCTGATCCCATGAACGCCGAGCCAGTGGACGTCCACGTCGGGTCTTCGCTCGCCATCTCGTTCAGGCGTGCAGCCAAACGTTCGGCGAGGCGGCGCGAGTTGACGAACACCAAAGTGGAGCGGTGCTGACGGATCAAGCTGAGCAGCTCGGGGTACACGGCAGGCCAGATCGACCCGACCGAGGGCGCAGACGACGGCTCCGAGCCAGGCGGGCCTGACATTGCGGGAGGCCCACCGAGGTGGTCGCCTGCCGGGCGGGCCAGGTCCCCCATGTCGTCGACGGGCACGACGATCTTCAACTCCATGGCTTTGCGAACCCCAGCATCGACCACGTTCACGGGCCTCGGCAGACCGTTCGAGTAACCACCGAGGAATCGTGCGAGTTCGTCAAGGGGCCTCTGGGTCGCTGACAGCCCTATGCGCTGGGGGGGTCGGTCGGTCAGGTCTTCCAGGCGCTCCAGCGACAGCGCCAGATGCACGCCACGCTTCGTGGCGGCGACAGCGTGAATCTCGTCCACTATCACGTGCGCAACGCTTGTGAGGATGTCCCTCGCCGCCGAGGTGAGCAAAAGGTAGAGCGACTCCGGGGTCGTGATCAGAATGTCGGGTGGCCGGCGTGCCATTTCCCGACGCTCCTGCGCGCTGGTGTCACCGCTGCGTATCCCCACCCGGACCTCAGGAAGTGTGACGCCGGCCAGAGCTGCCTGTCTCGTAATTCCGGCGAGCGGAGCGCGTAGGTTGCGCGCCACGTCATAAGCGAGAGCTTTGAGCGGGCTCACGTAGAGGACACGGCAGCCCTTCCCGCCCGGCGTAGTGAAAAGCCGGTCCAACGCCCACAGGAACGATGCCAGGGTCTTGCCGGACCCGGTCGGGGCGAGGATCAAGGTGTGATCCCCTCCGGCGATCGACTCCCAGCCGCGCGTCTGCGCTTCGGTCGGCCCGTCGAACGCCGCCTGGAACCATGCTCGGGTCGGCTGGGAGAACTCCACGCTTGCAGAGGCTACGACCAAGGAGGGACCAAGGCGGCCTGGGTCTCGCGAATTGGCTTCGATGGCGGGTAGGGTCAAAGGGTGCAGTCACTGCGCTGGGAACAGGACATGACCTTGCGAAGGCCGATAATCGTGGTCGCCTTCGAAGGATGGAACGACGCCGGCGAGGCGGCTTCGCTCGCTGCTTCCTACCTCGCTAGGGCCTGGAGAGCCGAGCCGGTCGCCACCATCGACGCCGAGGAGTTCTACGACTTCACTTCGACCAGGCCTGAGGTGACCGCCGGGGAGGACTCGGCCCGGACGATCATATGGCCAGACACCGAGATACTCGGAGCGCGCATACCAGGCTCCCAACATGACCTGGTAATAGTCCGAGGAGTCGAACCCCAGCTTCGCTGGAAGACCTTCGCCGGCCTGGTGGTGGAGGCCGCTGTCCGCCTAGGAGCCGAAATGGCAGTGACCCTCGGCGCACTGCTGGCCGACGTCGCCCACAGCGCCCCTGCCCGCGTCTCAGGGGCCTCCGAGGACCAGGAGCTCGCCGAGCGGCTCTGCCTGGTCCGCCCGCGCTACGAGGGACCTACCGGGATCATCGGGGTCCTAAGCGACGCGTTCAACACCAGGGGGATCCCCACGGCTTCGTTGTGGGCGGCCGTTCCGCACTACGTGCACCAGCTAACCTCGCCGAAGGCTGCTCTCGCTCTGGTCGAACGCTCCAGCGCCCTGCTAGGAGCGCCGGTCGACGCTCACGAACTGCGGGTAGCCGCCCGTGAGTACGAGCGGCGCGTCGACGAACGCGTCGCCGACGACGCCGAAGCAGCCGCTTACGTAGCCGCCCTCGAAAGCCAGGGGGACACAGACTGGGGTGAGGTTTCCGAGGAGGAGCGCCTACCCCTAGAGGACTCCCACGGCCTCGCCGCCGAAGTAGAACAGTTTCTTGAGGATCACCGAAGCAGCGACTGAGACACGCTTGTGACCCCCCGACGCCGTGTCGGCGAGGTTCCGTCGCCCCCGGCCCGCAGCGCCACTGCACGTTCAGCGTTCGGCCGCAGCGGCGCTCAGGAAGTCAGCTCGGGTTGGTAGCCGTAGAAAATATCGGTTTGGCGGAGAACCCAGGCGAAGCGGGCTACACCGTCGACCACGTCGGTCGCCACGTACTCTCCCGCAGATCCTGCCAGGTCATGGGCTCTCTTGGTCAGGCAGGCGACGAAGCCTTCCCATTCTCGTGGCCCTAAAGCACAAATCGCCCAAAACCCACGGCCCCGGCTCGCCTTGACCACCCGGGAGAGCAGATCCTGGGGTAGGCGCCCGTTCTTCGGGGCGGGAAGCCCACCGATGACCGGCACGTAGGTGACACCAAAACGCGCGGGGTCGCGCTCTACCGCCATATGAGCCACGTAGGCTCTGCCAACCAAGGCGACGCCGATCGCCGGCGTGAGGCTCGCTACCGGCCGGGCCAGCCGGTCCATGTAGTCCACACCCAGCACGCTGGACAGCGGACTCAGCGAGGCGAGCGTCGACATCGCCTCTTCAACTGACGCGTCGAGGGCCTTAGCGGTGCGGCCGGCCTCCCCAAGCGCCGAAAGCGCTGACTTGAGCTCCGCCGAGCCCAGGCGTGACGCCGCCGGACGGACCCCGAAAGACTGGCGGAGCAGGTGCTCAGCTCCTCCACGCGCTGGGTCGGGGCCGGTCGAACGCCACCTCGCAGGGCAGTCCTCTGATCGCGTCGAAAGCCAGACGCACCCAGCGACCGCCCCCTGCTAACGGGGAAGGCAGCTCCTCCTCGGAGAACCACCCGACGTCGGTGGTCTCCAAAGGGTGCCGTCTGAGAGATCCACCGACGGCTCTGCAGTGAAACACCAACGAGTAGAACGGCAGCCCTGTGGCCCCGAGCCGTAACCCGTCGAACACGGCGACGATCCTCAGAGGCTCGGCATGAATGCCCGACTCCTCTTCGACCTCTTTGACCACCACCTCCGCCGGGGAGTAGCCGACGTCCGCCCAGCCGGTCGGGTATAGCCATACCCCCGAGTCCGCCCGCTGGATCAAAAGTAGCTTTCCTTCGTCGTCGCCGACCAAAGCCCCCACCGTGACCTTGGGCGTGACGTACCCCGCCACGCCCGCCCCTACGCTGCCCAGCCAACCGGTCACGACCTCGGATGCCTCGAAACTACCCTCGTCGGTACTGGCAGCGACGCGTATGTCCGCTGCGATCTTGAGGACCTCCTCGAAGCGCTCACGCTCGTAGAGGCTCTCGGTGAAAGCCAGTCCCGTTCGCGCGATGCCTGCCAGCGACTCGCTCCACCGGACCAAGTCCACTTCGCTGACCGGGCGTTCGGGCATCGCACGCGAGGCTACTACCAAAGCGCCGTGACAGAATACCCGTGTGGCTATAAAGGAGAACTGCCGTCACTACCTAGGCCGGAGTACCCCGACTGGAGACCTGGTGCAGCGATGCCGCCTGTCGGTCAACACCGAGGGCCCGTTCGCCTGCCCCGAAGGTTGCATCTTCGAGGAGGCGCGACTTGTGTCCGACGCTGGATGGGCTAGAGGGCCCGCAACTCCGATGGCGAACACCGCCGACGGCCTTGTCGGCCTGCCGCCCCCGCCGAAGCGGCGCAAGGGACGCAAAGGTCGGTGAACTTTGTCCTTTTTCCAAGGTTTCTCGAAGGATTCTCCCAGGTTGACGGCTGACAATGAGGTGATATGGACGGTGTCCAATCCCCAATCGACGTAGGGTCGACGGCGAGTTCCGCGTCGACATCGAAGCCCCGCGTTCTCGTGGTGGACGACGAGGTGCACATAACCGAGCTGCTCGCTCTGGCGCTGCGCTACAACGGCTTCGCGGTCGACCAGGCCTCCTCGGGAGCTTCTGCCATCGAATCGCTGAGGGACCGGATAGCGGACCTGGTCATACTTGACGTGATGCTTCCCGATCTCGGAGGCTTCGAGGTGGCAAGGCGGCTTCGAAGCAGCGAAGGACCAGCAAAAGACGTTCCCATAATCTTCCTCACGGCTCGCGACAGCACCCAGGACAAGGTGGAAGGTCTGCGCCTCGGCAGTGACGACTACGTGACCAAACCTTTCAGCGTCGAAGAGCTCGTGGAGCGGGTTCGGGCGGTTCTGCGCCGCTCCGGCGACACATCCATAAACCCGCGGCGGCTGGTATTCTCCGATCTGGAGGTCGACGAGGACACAAGGGACGTCTGGCGATCCGGGAGGCTGATCGAGCTCACCCCGACCGAGTTCAAACTGCTGCAACTGCTGATGAGCAACGCCAGGAAGGTCGTCACACGCGAGCAGATCCTCGAAGAGGTGTGGCAGTACACCTTCAGTTCGAGTTCCAGCGTCCTCGACACTTACATCAGCTATCTACGCTCGAAGATAGATGCAGAGGGACCTCCTCTCATCCACACGGTCAGGGGGGTGGGCTACAGCTTGAGGCTGCCTCGAAGTTGAGTCTCAGGTCGAGGCTCGTAGCCGCCCTCGTGGTCCTCGTGGTCCTGGCCCAGAGCGCGTTCGTAGCCGCCACCTACATCGCCTACAGCCGGTCCCGCTACCAGCTGTTGGACAACGAGCTGCGAAGCTCGGTCAGCGTGGTGAGCGCCTACCTGGACGCGGCGGCCGGGATCTCCAGCCCGGGTGGCCCTCCCCCTGGCCCACGTTTTGGGCCGCCGATGAGGGACGGACCCAACGGCAACGAACGGTTGGAGGTTCCGTCGGCGACTTTCCCGCCGGGCTCTTACGCCGAGTTGATCGACCCTGGTGGTGCTGTCGTAGCCCAGGGCTCCTACGAGAGCGGCACCTCCCGTCCCTCCCTCCCCACCGGTGTCGCAGCAGCCGGGCCGCAAACCCGTCTGCTTACCGTGGGATCCACGCAAGGGTCGACCCACTTCCGTTTGATCGTAGCCACAAGCGCCGACGGCTACACCACCGTCCTGGCAACCCCGACGACCCAGGTGACGGATTCGCTCGACCACCTGCTCGTGATAGAAGCGATAGCGATCGCCGCTTTGGTAGCAGTGGTATCGGCCGGAACCTGGCTTGTGATGAGGCGCGGGTTGCGGCCCTTGGAGAGGATGGCTGCCACCGCAGGTCAGATCTCCGCCGGAGACTTCCGGCTCAGAGTCGACCCTGGGAACTCGGCCAGCGAGGTTGGCGAGCTGGGCGCAGCGCTCAACAGCATGCTCGACGGCATAGAATCGGCGTTCGCCGAGCGCGAAGCCACCGAGATCCGGCTTCGCCAGTTCCTCGCCGATGCATCTCACGAGCTTCGCACTCCGCTCACGTCAATCCAAGGTTTCGCCGAGCTGTTCAGGCTGAACGGCGAGCAAGCCAGGGTCGACCTGCCAACGATCCTCCGCCGGATCGAGCAGGAGTCCGCCCGAATGAAGATGCTCGTCGAGAGCCTTCTCCTGCTGGCCCGCCTGGATCAAAAACCGGCAGTGGACATGAGGCTCACCGATCTCAGCGTCCTCGCAGCGGACGCGTGCACCGACGCTGTCGCCGTCGACCCTTCCCGGCCGGTCAGCCTCGACGCCCCTCAACCTGTCGAGGTCCTGGGTGACCCAGCGCACCTCCGTCAGGCTCTTTCCAACCTGGTTTCCAACGCGCTACGCCACACTCCTGCGGGCACGCCGATAGACGTCTCGTGCACCCTACAGGGCGACTTTGCGGTCGTATCGGTGCGCGACCGTGGCCAAGGACTTGACCCGGAGGCCCTCTTGCACGTGTTCGACCGCTTCTGGCAGGGCGACAAGGCCCGAGCGGGCAGCGGGTCAGGTCTCGGATTGTCGATCGTGGCTGCCATAGCCGGCGAGCACGGCGGCAAGGCCGAGGCGTCCAACGCCCCCGGAGGAGGAAGCGTATTCACTATCACGCTTCCCAGGGCTGGGTCCAAGATGGCGCAAGGTTCGCTGTCGGGGTCTCCGGGAGCGCAAGGCTGATCCCCCGCCGAGCAAGGGCGCACCCGGCGAAAGCGCGCAGCAGGGTCAGCTTTCCAATGGGTGCTCGAGGCGGTCGACGTCAACGCCGATCCGTGTCATCCATTCGATAGCACGCAAGACCTGCTCGGGCTCACCGTCTAGCTCGCAGACGATCCACCCGACGTCATCGCTCACGTCGGCTCTGCGGATGTTCGCCAGAACCCCAAAGTCGCGTGCGAGCTCCCCGATCACGGGCCGCGGAACCAAGTCCGACGGGAAGGTGAGTCGAACACGCTGTGGGGGCTGGGTCATGTCTTGGGGAGCCCTTCGTTCAGGTTGCCTGACCTTAGGCCTGCAAGGTCGAGAGTAGCGTAGCGGTAGCCGGCGCCAGTTACGGCCGCCACCACATCGGCGCGCTGGCGCAGCGCTTCGTCAAGTTCGCCTAGGGGGAGCTCGATCCTGGCGAGCTCTCCGTAGTGGCGGACTCTCAGCTCCTTGAAACCGAGCGCCGCCAGGGCGGCTTCGGCCGCTGCCACCTGCCCGAGCACTGCGATCGTGACCGGCGTCCCGTACGGCAGGCGCGAGGCGAGACAAGCGGCGGCTGGCTTGTCCCACACGTCCAGGCCCACATGGCGCGCGGTGGCCCGGACGGCCTGCTTGGTCATACCCGCGTCGACCAGCGGGAAGACCGCGCCCCGCTCGCGCGCAGCGACCTGCCCTGGCCGGTGGTCGGAAAGGTCGTCGACGTTGACGCCGAGGGCTATGACCGCGCCACGGGCTTGCGCCAGGGGTTCGAGCCCGTCCATGAGGGAGCTCTTACAGTGATAGCAGCGGTCCGCTCCGTTGGCCACGTAGCTCGCTACTGACAGCTCGTCGGTGCGGACCCGCTCCCAACGCATGTCCCATTTGTCCACGAAGTCCCTGCAAGCGTCCAGCTCGCCTGGCGCCAGGGACGCCGAGACCGCCGTGGCGAGCAAGACCCGGTCAGTGCCCAAGGTGTCGTTGGCCGCCCAGGCCAGCAACGCCGAGTCGACACCGCCGCTGAAGGCCACCACCACGGAACCGAGCCTCGCCAGCTCAGCCCGCAAGCGTCCCAACCAGCGCCCTGGATCGCCGCCTGGATCCTCCGCGAGTTCAGGGCGGACGACGCTCGGGGATGGTTCGGAGTCGGTCTTTAGTGTCACCTGTAGGCCTCGATGCTCATGTGTCGCATCGACAGTAACTCACCGGCGCCGCCGTCATGTGAGGTCGTCGACTCTGAGCCTTATCCGCTTGTTGCCCTTGCCCTTGGACTCGGTCTTGACGACGACCACTCGGCCAACCTCGCCTGTCGAGCGGACATGGGTTCCACCGTCGGCCTGACGGTCCAACCCCACGATGTCAACGACTCGTACCAGCGGTACGCCTTCTGGGACGAGACTGACCTTGGTCCTGATCAGTTCGGAGTCGATTAAGGCGACCCCTCTGGGGACGAAACTGACCTCGATCGGTCGGTCTGCCCGTATCTCTGCGTTGACCGCCTCCTCGACGCTGCGGGCGAAACCGTCCGGGAGAGGGTCGAACTCGAAGTCCATCCGTGCGGCGAGCGGCTCCATGTTCCCGCCTGTCACCGGAACCTTCCACTCGTTCCATATGACGCCGCACAGGATGTGCAGCGCTGTGTGGGTTCGCATCAGCTGGTGCCGTCGTTGCCAGTCGAGCTTCCCTCTTACCGTCTCACCAACTGCCGGAAGCGCTCCCTCCCCGTCGACGAAGTGCGCGACGTCGTCGTCGAGTTCCGATGGGCCCGCAGCGTTCGACACTTTCGACGCTTTGCGCACGTCGGTCACCGTCAGTCCAGCGAGGTTTCCAGTGTCGTGGGGCTGACCCCCGCCGGTCGGATAAAAAACGGTCCGGTTGAGGATCACCGCTCGCGTGGCGGGGTCCGTTGCAACGACAGTCGCCTCGAACTCCCTCAGGTACGCGTCTCGCAAGAACACCATGTCGGTCGCCACCGGTGGATTCTACCCCCCGGCTCCCGGCAGGTCTTGTGGTCTCTCGCGCCACGCGCTTGGGTCTCAGCTGTGGCGAGTGCAGCGCTGCGCCAGAGGATCGGCATCCAGGTCCGCCCGGTCGATCAGCTCGTCGCACGCCGTGCAGCGACCGTAGGTGCCGGCGTCGAGGCGCCGGAGGGTCTCCTCCACGGCGGTCATCTCCTGGTCCAACTCGCCGAGGAACGCCGCCACCTCCCCGGCGTCGAACCCTGGCGACGCCCCGGGATCTGACTGTGGGATGTCGTCGCCTGGCACGCTCGCGAGGATAGGCCACGTCGACGACCGACATCTGCAAGATGAAATTGGTTCCCGGCAGCGGATTGCCACATGATTTGAGGATGTTCGCACAAGCAGGGATCTTCGCGGTCGGGAGTAACGAGCACAGCTACGTCGAACTCGACCTTCTTCCCGGAGCGGAACCGGCGAAGCTGGTGGCTTCTGTGGCCGCCCTCCAGGGGCCGGGATCGCCGCTGGCGGGGGTGGGAACCGTGGTCGGCTTCAAGCCGGAGCTTTGGTCAGCGATCGCCCAAGGCCAGTCTCCCCCCGACGCACACTCCTTCAACGGCGTCGCCGGAGCAGATTTCGCCATGCCGGCCACCCAACACGACGCCTGGCTGTGGGTTGCGGGAGTGTCACGCAGCGCAGTCTTCGACGCGGTCACCACAGTGATTCGCCACACCGGCGACACGGCCAGCGTAGCGACCGAGACCAGCGGCTGGGTCTATCAGACCAACCGGGATCTGACCGGATTCGTCGATGGCACCGAGAACCCCTCCGCTCTCGAAGCCCACGAGGTCGCCGTGCAAGGAGGCGACTCGGCTGCCGCAGGTAGCAGCGTCGTCCTCTACCAGAAGTGGCTTCATCTTGAGAGCTTTTCGAAGTTAAGCACCGTCGCACAGGAGAAGGTCATTGGTCGAACCAAGCCAGATAGCGTCGAGCTGGACGCCGTCGAGATGCCGGCCGACTCACACGTGGCCCGCAACGTGATCGAGGTGGACGGCGAGGAGCTCGCCATCTACAGGCGTAACAGTTCCTACGGAAGTCCGTCCGAGCACGGCAGCCTCTTCGTGGGCTTCTGCGCGTCGCTCGCACCACTTCAGACGATGCTCGAGAGCATGGCAGGCGTCCGAGGCGGGATCAGGGACGCCCTTACCCGTCACACCGCCGCTCTCAGCGGCGCCTACTACGTAGTCCCGTCCGTGACATCCTTACGCAGGTTCGTGTCCTTTGGTGACTGATATTCCACGCTAGGTCCCTGCACTCCCCGGGCGATGCTCACAGGCCTGTCCGTAATCAGAACGTCAGCGCCGGCCAGGGCCAAGCGTTGAGCTGCCTCCACGTCGTTAACGGTCCACGCTGCGACTGCAAGCCCGTGGAAGTGGGCTCGGCTCACCTCTCCCGGGTCGAGGGAGCCGACCCAAGGGTGCACGCCCCAGTAGCCGGCTCGTGCCAGGCGGCTCAGCGTCTCGTCGTCGGGGAGCTTTTCGCAGAGGTGGCCGACGCGTAGGAAAGGGGCCTTGGCTAGGACCCCGTCGGTCGCCCGCATCGAAAACGACGACACGACCAGAGTGTCGGTGTCCGAGAACTGCGTCAAGACTGTCGCCAGCTCGGATCCGACTGCACGTGCCAGGTCGCGGCTCGTGCCGGGCGCGACTTTGAGCTCGACGTTCACCCGGCCGACCCGAGCAGCAGCGAGCACCTCCCCTAGGGAAGGCAGTTGCGGGACCTCGCTGCGCCGGACGGAGTCAACCGGCCCCGCAGGGGTCGCCCGGTCGTGGACGACGACGAATTCTCCGTCGGAGGTGAGCCAGGTGTCGGTCTCGACTCCCTCGATGCCCAACGCTGATACCAGCTCGAACGCTGGGAGGGAGTTTTCTACGCGAGGCCGCAAAAGGTCTCGGCCCTCGAAGCGCACGTCATCGAACGGCGAAACGCCCGACCCGTCGTAAGCGTCGGAGTCCACGTTACCCCGATGGGACCAAACCGAGGGGGAGGACACCGTTAGCTGATCCCCGACATGAGACCACGGACAAACCAGCGCTGCATGACCACAACTACTAGCACCGGGGGGATCAGCGCAACGAGCGCTAGCAGCATGACCAGATCCCACTGGGGAACAGCGAAGCTCTGAGCCGCCCCGATCAGCCCTTTCACTCCTATGACCACCGTCGCCCGCTTCAAGCTAGAAGCGACGAGCAGCGGCCACAGGTACTGGTTCCAGCCGTAGATGAACTCGAGGACCGCCACGGCGGCAAGCACCGGCCGAGACAACGGGAGAACGATCGCTACCAAGAAGCGCATCGGTCCGACTCCGTCGAGTCTTGCGGCGTCGGCCAGCTCGAGTGGGAACGTACGGAAGAACTGCCTTAGCAGAAACACAGCGGTCGCCGACGCCACGAGCGGAAGTATCAGACCGGTCTGCGTGTTCAGCAACCCGAGGTTGGCGGTGACAGCGTAAGTCGGGAAGAACCGGACCTCTATCGGCATCATCAAGGTTACGAAGATCAACGCGAACATCACCATCCGCCCGCGGAACCGGAAGAAGCTGACAGCGTATGCAGCCGGGATCGACAGGGCCAGCTTCAGCACCGTCACTCCGAGCGCCATCACCGCTGAGTTCACCAGCATCGAGACGAGCTTGGGCGTGTCAGGTATCCCCTTCACGAGAGTGGACAAGTTCGCCCAGATCTGACCGCCGGGGAGTATGGGCACTCCCCGGAGCAGATCCGAGGCCGAGTGAGTAGCGACGACCGCGCAGAGATACAGCGGCAGGGCGAACAATGCCGCGACGAGCGCTAGCCCGACGTGGCGCACCGTCGAGGCGCCCGACCCGCGACGGACTCGTCTGGTCAGTTTCGGCAGCCCAAGCACCGGTGCCGGTCCTACCTCCGGCTGGTCGCGTCTGTCAGCTGTCATCATCTGTAGTGCACCTTTTTGTTTATGACACGGAACTGAATGGCAAGGAGGATTCCCGCTATAGCAAAGAGCAGTACCGTCTCGGCGCCGGCCAATCCGACGTCTCCGTTCTGGAAGCCGTCCCTGTAGAGCGCGTAGACCAGAGTCGTCGTGGACCCGCCCGGACCACCTTGACTGATTACGTCGATCACCGCGAAGCTCCCGAACAAGGCAGCCAGCACGTCCATGACCACGACAAACAGCGTCGTAGGGCCAAGCAGAGGGAAGACGATCCGCCAGAATCGCCGTAACGGCCCGGCACCGTCAACCATGGCGGCTTCGACGACGTCTAGAGGTATCGCCTGAAGGCCAGCCGAAAAGAACACGAAGTCATAGGCCGTCTGCTGCCACACGGTCATGGCGCAGATCAGCACGAACGCCTGTGTCCCTGACAAAGCAAAATTCCAGTGTATTCCTACTGCCCCGAGGAATCGAGCCCCCGGACCGACGTGGGGTTCGAAAAGGAACAGCCAGATCGACCCGGCAACCGCCCCAGGCACAGCGTAGGACCAGACGAACAGAGTTCGGTAGAGGCTCTTGAACCTGCCGACCTGCTCGACTTGAACTGCGATCACAAGCCCGAGGCCCATCGAGGCTACGGTAGTTATCACAGTGAAGATGATCGTCACCTCAAGTGCTTGCAGGTACCCTCCCGAAAGCGCTGCCCTGAAGTTGGCGAGACCGGCGAAGCGACTTCCGAGACCGAAGGCGTTCGACTCACGCAGCGATTCGAGGGCGCCTTCGACCGAAGGCCACAAGAAAAAGACTCCGACGACAGCCAGTTCGGGCAGCATCAAGACAAACGGCAGCAGTCGCTGCGGGAACACCGCTCCACTCCCCGAGTCTGTGCGCCCAAGGCGGCGGCTGCCTCGTCGGACACCTCGGAAGGGGGACGCTCCTCGGGTGCTGTCACCCTGAGAAGCGTCCCCCTCGCCGCCCGGGCGCTTAGCCGAGGACCGAAGGGAGGAGCCGGTTTCGACTAGCGCCATCCGCTACCCGCCGTACTGCGTCGCGAACTGCGAGAGGATCGAGTCGCCTTGGCTCTGAGCGGTTGCGAGCGCTGCAGCCGCAGTCTGCTTGCCTGACAGGACGTTCGCTATCGCAGATGCCTCGGCTTGGCGTATCTCAGGCAGATAGCCGAGACGAATTCCGCGGGTGGTCGCTAACGCCGGTTTGTTGTTCAGCTCGTCCACGGCCACCTTGTCGTTGGGATGGGTCGCGTAGAAGTTCTGCGAGGTCAAAAGCGTCGAGGCTGCGTTCGTGACCGGAACGTAACCCGTGTTCGAGGCCCAGTACGCCTGAGATGGCGCGGACATCAGAAACGACAGGAACTTGGCGTCCCCCGGGTAGGTGTCCGAAGCAGCCCCTGCCATCACCCACAGCGAGGCACCCCCGACGACGGTGTTTTGGGGTGCAGCCGCATCACCGGCAACGACAGGCAGCTCCGAGACACCAAATGGGAACTTGGCTCCGGCCTGAATCGTGCTCAGGTCAGCGGAGCTCTGCTCGTACATGGCGCACGTCCCGTTGGTGAAGAGAGGAACTGTCGACGTGCTCACGCCGTTCCACATGTATTGACCTTTGGATGCCATTTGACCGAGCATCGACAGGTGCGAGATGAACGGAGCGGTGTCTATCTGCAATTTCACGCCTTTCACGGATGTGTAGCCGTTGTCGTCCGTGGCATAGGGATAGCCGTTCCAAAGAGCAAACTGCTCCATATCGGTCCACATGACGTAGGCTCCAGACGACGTCAGAGCACAGTGCTGGCCGTGCGCAGACAGGGTGTCGGCATCGGCTTGCAGCTGTGTCCAGGTGGTGGGCGGGCTGGTAATCCCAGCGTTTGCCAGTTCTGTCTTGTTGTAGAACAGTACCGGGGTTGAACTGTTGAAAGGTAGTGAGTCGAGCTGGTCGGAGCTGGTCTCGTAGTAGCTTGCAGCTCCGCCGACAAAGTCCGTGGTTGCAAAAGGAATGTTGTTCTGCGCCATCAACTTGTTCACAGGTACGTATGTTCCCGCGGCGTCCATGATAGTGGCAGTGCCCGCGTCGAAGATCTGTGTGATGTTCGGTGCGTTGTGGGCTCGGAAGGCAGCGATCGTGTCGGAGAGCACCTGGGAGTAGGAACCCTTGTAGGTGGCCGTGACGTGGTATGTGGTCTGCGACGAGTTGAACTCGTCGACGAGATGGTTGAAGGTCTGGCCGAGCGTGCCGTTGAAAGCAGTCCAGATAGTGAGGTTGATCGGACCGTTCGAAGCGGCGGCGGCTGCCGTCGACGACGAAGTGGGGGCCGCAGCGGATCCCGCTGTCTTGGAGGTTCCCGTAGAGCTTCCGCATGCGGCTGCCAGGATCCCTACAGAGGCAATGGCCCCCGCCACCTTCACTCGGCTGTTTGTTGTCTTGGGCATGACCTGTCACTTTCTAGTGAACGTTTTCCTTAGCTGACGAGCCAACGTTAGGACACCCGTTTGAATTCGAGATGTCCGACGAGTGACGACAAGGCTGCCTTGGGGTGAATTTGTTGTTAACCCGGCGATACGCTCCGCAGGCGTATCGCGAGCGCGTCGCCACAGCGAGCACGCCACACACAGCCAGCATGATTGAAGGTACGACCACTACGAAGATCCCTGTGAGCCTGCCCCCCGAGTTCGTCGCCCAAGCGCCGCGGGCCGTAGCCCAAGGCGGCGCAGCAAGCGTCAACGGCTACGTAGCGCACGCACCGGAGGAACAGGCCAAACCCGACAACCTCGCTCCGTCGCTCGACGACATTCGTCGTCTCGACCACAGCATCGACGTCGTCCCCATATAGCAGCCGCTACTAAAGCAGCGAGCCCGGCTGTTACCGCTGCGCCCCAAGTCGAGGACGAGCCTCTTGGGTTCCGGTCCAGAGCGCAGGGACCTCGCCCCCACCCACTTCGCTTGCTTTAGGACTAGAGCCCGAACTTGCGAAGCAGTTTGCGAGTGACAGTACCCTCCTTGCGGTAGACCTTGCGCCGAATCTCACGCTTGGCGAGCGCCTTGGGTCCTTTGGCCGCTGCCCGCCCGGTGGCCGACGCGCGTGCTGCCTTGTAGAGACTGTTGGTGACGCTGGTCTTTCGCATCTCAGGCTCCGATCAGATCCACGAGTGTTACCACCCCGGTGAGGCTCGCGCTATTCGCTTCCATCGCTGCATCAGCAGCAGTGGCCATACTTACGTTCTACGCCTATCGGAGCCCGGCGTCAAGCACGTTACCAACGCCGGTTCCCCCGGCTTGACCGCAACGGCCGGTCTGTCGCACTTAGGCCCTGTGACCTGCACTTATGCGGTGGGCCGCCAGGGTCTCGAACCCTGCACCTTGGGATTAAAAGTCCCCTGCTCTACCGGATGAGCTAGCGGCCCGGGACCTCAGATACTAGACGCTCGGCAAACCCTGCGCCGCCGTGGCACAGCCGGAACGTCGAGACTTCGTCGGGCGGCTCGCCCTGCGGCTCGTCGGGTGGCTCGTCGGGCGGTGATTTCGCGGTATCGCCGGGCAGCCGTGCAGAATGTAGGTCGTGCAAAGTCCGACCCCCGCCGCCGTGCTGTCTCGCCCTGATCGTTTCGACGCCCTGAAAGCCCTGATAAGGAGGGCCGATCCGGTCATGGTGGATCCGCTGCATGGCACTGTCCCACCGGACGCGAGGATCGTCGTCTCGGATTCGGCCTTGCTCGGCGACAAGGTGTTTGCCGACGTCGACGCGGCCGTCAAGGCGGGTGCGACGCTCATCGTCGTGGGCGAGCCACCTGAGTCTGACCCTCGGCTTGTGTCCGGGATGGCCTGCCGGTCGGCGGGTGAGCTGCGGCCGAACTGCGAGTGGTACATTAACCTCACAGCTCAGGCCGCCCCGTGGTCCGCCCGGATCGCCCAGGAGCTCGCAATCCGAGGACCATTTCGGGACCTCGAACCCCTACCCGGGAGTGACGTCCTCGCATCGGTGAGCGTCGCATACCGCGACCGGCCCGTCATAGTTTCGCGTTACCACGGTGCAGGACGAGTTGTCACCTGCTCGTTCGAACCCGAAGCGATCCTCGGGTCCGGCGAACTTCACAGGTTCGTATCTCGGGTGCTTGGCGGCGACATCCGCTGCGCTCGTTCCGCTGGAATGGCGATCGTCGGCTACGGACCGCTGGGAGGCATGGGGCTGCACCACGGCCTTGCGGCGACCGCCACCGACGGTCTCGAGTTCGTAGCGGTCTGCGACAACTCTGCTGAGCGCCTAAAGGCTGCCAGCGAACAGTTCCCTGGAGTGGCCACATATTCGGCCCTGAGTGAGCTCGTGTGTGACCCCGACGCCTCGGTAGTAGTGATAGCCACCCCGCCGGCGACCCACGCCGACCTAGCCGAGACGCTGCTACGCGCTGGCAAGCACGTAGTCTGCGAGAAACCCATGTGTTTCACCCCCGGGCAGGCCGACCGCCTGATCGAACTCGCGCGATCCCACGAGGTGTCACTGACGGTGCATCAGAACCGACGCTGGGACCAGGACTTCCTGGCAACTACGCAGCTCGTCGCATCCGGGGCTCTCGGCGAGCTTTTCAACATGGAGACATTCGTGGGCGGCTTCGACCATCCCTGCCGGGCGTGGCATTCGGAGATTTCGATATCGGGCGGAGCTATCTACGACTGGGGCGCCCATTACCTCGACTGGACCCTGCTGCTCATGGGTGGCGACCCAGCGAGCGTCAGCGCCACCGGACACAAAAGGGTATGGCACGACGTTACGAACGAGGACCAGGTCCGGGTGCGTCTCTCCTGGGCGGACGGGCGGGAGGCGGAGTTCGTGCACAGCGATGTGGCAGCGGTTCGCAGACCCAAAATATACCTCCAGGGGACGAAAGGAACCCTCGTAGGCCACTACAGGCCCGTCGTGTTCGAACGCGTCGAGGCGGGTATCGGCTACCGCTCCTCGGAGGCCCATCACGCCGAAGCGCCCGCCGACATGGTTTTCGTATCCTACGACGGCCCCGCCCGGCTCGCAGAGCACAAACTCCCCCTCCCTCCTCCGCAGAGTTTTCCCTTCCACGCCAACTTGGCGGACCATCTACTCCTCGGGGAGGAACTGGCGGTGCAGCCGGAGGCCGCGCGCAACGTAGTTGCGGTCCTTGACGCGGCCCAACGTTCCCTCGAAGCGGGGGGCGCGGCGATCGAACTGGGGGCCCTTCTGAGCGTGTAGGCACGTACGCATCCGGGCGGCTCAGCGGCGGGCGCCCGGGGCCGAGTGCATGGTGCGGTAGAGCTCGTCGTCGGTCATAGGCTCGACCTCCTGAGGTGACGGCCGAGATCGGCTGGTCGCCAGACCGTCCACCAGGATCGTAAAGTAGCGTCGCCACAGAACCGGCTTGACGTCCGCAGCTGCGGCACCGGCAGCGCAGACCATCTTTTGGAGCATCACCAAGTCGGTGGTATCGAAGTCGGAGCGCAACCGCCCGGAGTGCTTCGCCCGCTCGACGATCTTGTCAGCGAGAGGCCCCAGCCGGTCTCTTATCGCGGCCACCCTACCCCTGCCAGCGTCGCCCATTAGCAGCTCGCCCAGGGCCCGGTCACGGGTCTGGCGGGAGATGATCCGCTCCAAGAACCACACGAAGCCGTCCCAACCGTCCTCGAAGTCGAAGCTGGCCTCGGCGTCTTGGATTATCGATTCCATCCGATCCTCAAACAGCGCTTCCACCAGGTCCGCCCGTCCGGGAAAACGCCTGTAGAGCGTCCCGACACCGACCCCTGCACGGGCTGCAATAGCCTCCATGGGGACGTTCAACCCAAGTTCGGACATGGCCTCGCTAGCTGCGTCGAGGATCTTCCGGCGGTTCTCCCGAGCGTCTTTACGCAGTGAGTGGTGGCCTGAAAGTCGGGCGCCGTCCATGTCAGACACCGACCACGAAGCCCTCGTTAGATGGGAGCTCCCGGATGCGTCCCGACTGGAACAGCAAGGCCGAGACGACCGCCCCGACAGCGAAGATACCGGCTCCGACCCAGAAGGCGAGGTCCTCCCCTTTCGTCACGGCCACAGCCATGCTCGAAGCCCCGTGTGAAGCCACGTAAGAGCTGACCGCACTGGCCGCGAGCGTGTTCAGCAGGGCGGTCCCGATCGAACCTCCCACCTGCTGACCGACGTTCACGAGAGCTGAGGCCACCCCTGCGTCACGGGCTGCCGCCCGCGCTGTAGCTGCGTTCAAGGAGGTCCCGAACACCAGACCGAGGCCCACACCGGTAACGAGCAGTCCGGGCACGACACCCCCCAGGTAGGTGGAGTGCACATCCAGCTGGGCGAAGATGACGAGACCAGCGGCCGATACCGCCATCCCGGAGGTGACAATCCATCGAGGGCCGACCCTCATCGAGATGACCGTGTTCGTGTAGGCCGACGTGACTACGAGAACTGCGACCATCGGCAGGAAAGCGAGCCCGGCCTTGAACGGCGCGAAGTGCAGGGTCAGCTGCACGTAGTAGGTGAGGAACAAAAAGACGCCGAATGTTCCGATCCCCGACACGAGAAATGCCAGGTCGGCTGCTCCCCGGTTGCGGTCGAGGATCACCCTGAGCGGCAGCAGCGGGTGCTGTGCTCGCCCCTCGACGACGACGAAGACGCCAAGGAGGGCGGCGCCTACCGCCAAGAAAGCCAGGGTCAGCGGGCTCGACCATCCCGCAGTGTCGGCCTCGGAAAGCCCGTAGACGATTCCTACCAGCCCGCTGACCACCGTTATCACACCGGGCCAGTCCATTTTCACGCCGCTTTCAGGAGCCGACGGGGGAAGCAACATCAAAGCCGCTGCGACAGCGACGACACCCAAGACGTCGTTTATGTAAAGCGACCAGCGCCAGTCGAGATACTGGGTGAGAGCCCCGCCCAGCAGCAGGCCGACAGCTCCTCCAGCGCCGGCGACCGCTCCGTATATGCCGAAGGCCTTGCCCCGGTCCTTGGGATCGCTGAACGTCGTCGTCACCAGTGACAGGGCTGCAGGTGCGAGCATGGCCCCAAACGCACCTTGCAGGGCCCGTGCCGACGCAAGCATGAAAAAGCCGGTAGACGCACCACCGAGAGCCGAAGCTGATGCGAACCCGATGAGCCCGAAGACGAACATGCGCTTACGGCCGAGAAGGTCCGACAGCCGTCCACCTAAGAGGAGGAGGCTGCCGAAGGCAAGCGAATACGCGGTGACAACCCACTGACGGTCAGCTGTCGAGAAGTGGAGGGCCTTTTGAGCGGACGGCAGCGCGATCGTGACCACGGTTGCGTCGAGAACGACCATGAGCTGCGCGAGTGCGAGCACCGCAAGAACAAACCAGCGGTGGTTTGGGTGTGCCATGCGACGATCGAGGGAGCTAGAGGTCCGGTCAGGGGCTTCGCTCGTGTAGGGCAGTGCTTGTTGTGCCACTTGATCACTTTCCTTTCACCGCTTTGGCTCCTGGTGTGCGAACCGCACGAAGGGCCCGTGCCCACACCAAGTGGAGGAACAGCCTCCGGAAATCACTATAGGCTTAAGCGGACGCTATCGCTCCACTTGTGGGCGTGACGTCGGCCACATCCGGCACCCAGCCCGGACCCTCCTGCGGTAGGCCCACCGGCGGCTATCCTCCTCGAATGCACGACCCGGAAGTCCCTGGCACGCCCCTCCCCTCCTCGAAGACGGCAGGTCCTTTGAGGTGGGGGGTACTTGCACCAACGGCCATGATCGCCCGGCTAGCTGTGATACCGGCCCTTGTAGCGTCTGACGCTGCCGACCTAGTGGCTTTTGCCAGTACCAGTTCGGGCCCCTCGGAGCTCGACGTGGCCGGCCTGCGAGTCGGGGTGCCCTGGTACCGCGACTACGCAGACCTCCTCGCCGACGAGCGTGTGGACGCCGTGTACGTACCGCTGCCGAACTCCATGCACCGGGAGTGGGTCGAAGCCTGCCTCGCCGCCGGCAAGCACGTGCTCTGCGAGAAACCCCTCGCAGTCAGCGCGTCGGACGCAGCGGCGATGGCAGAGGCGGCCGGTAAGTCCGGCCGGGTTCTCCTAGAAGCGTACATGACCCCCTACCATCCCCGAAGCCAGGCAATCGCGACTGTTATAGCCAACGCTGAGCTCGGGGAGCCCCGCCTGGCTCACAGCGTTTTCGCTGGCACCTTCGGACGTCCGGGCAATCACCGATGGGACCCTTCGATGGGGGGAGGCGTCCTCTATGACCTGGGCATCTACTGCATCGCACCGCTTGTCGCTTTCGGTGGGGACGAACCGGTCGCCGTAGCCGCAACCGCCGTGCTGTCCGCCGGCGCTAACCGAGCAACGTCGGGCGGAGGCGTCGACACTTCGTTCGCTGGGCTGATGCGTTTCGAAAACGGACTTCTAGCAAGCTTCGAATGCTCCTTCGAAGGGGCCGAACGCCAACGCCTGGAGCTCGTCGGCTCGGCCGCGTCCCTGAGCGCGGAGCGGGCTTTCACCCCCGGAGGGGACCAGTCCTGCTACCAGTGGAGCGACGTCGGCGGCGCAACCGAGGATCGCTACACCGGTGGAGGTGAGATCTACCTGCCGATGGTAGAAGAGTTCGCTTCGGTGGTCGCCGGGTCGAGAGCAGCCCGCCATCCGCTTTCGTCGACCATAGCGATCGCAAGGACCGTCGACCGTCTGCGCTCAGCTGCAGGTTTGGAGTAAAGCATTTGACTTCGTCGGCGAGAGCGGCCAACCCGACCGGCCGGATTCGGTCAGCAACGCCCCAGGACAGCACGCGCTGCGCGCCGTCCCGACACGAGCGCACCTTGTATCGACGGGGTGTCGCACCAGTCACCACAGACATAGAGCCCGGACTCAACGCTCACCGGCTTGCGTAACTCGAACGGGGCGATCGCGGCTGGTTGCGCCCGATCGACGCTGTAAGCCCGCAAGAAGCGCACCTCGCTAGCGCTCAGCGAGTAGAGATCAGCGAGCCGATTCCGGACCCGTTCCTCCAAGCCGAGCTCCGCCCGTCTGTCGCCTACCACGCTCGTCGAGATGAGGACTTTGCCGGGCGGCGCGTATAGAGGTGACACCGAGCTGATCGGCACCGTGTTGGCGATCAGCTCGGGGCGCTCCGCGTCGAGTCGGAGCACCGCTTCGAAGGGCTTCGAGGGTCGACGACCAGCGCTGCTATGCGACGTGGCCAAAGCGCGGCTCCAGGCCTTGGTCGACGGGCGTGAAGTCTCCGGCGGGGCTTCGACCCAGTGGTAGAAGGTGGTCACTCCCCACCATTTCGTGGACTCGGCGCGCCCGAGGAGTCGATTGGCTGCGCAAGCATCGGTCGCAACGATGACCGATTCGGCGTCGACGCGCTCTCCGCTCGCCAGGACGACCCCATGGGCGTCCACCGACGTGACGATAGCCCTGAGGCGCAGCGATCCTGGCGGTAGCCCCGCTGCGAGCTGTTCTGGTATGGCCTGCATCCCAGTCTCGGGCACGGCGATCGCTCCGAGCACGAACGAGCGCCAGAGCATCCTCAGGTATCTACTAGAGGTTTCAAGCGACGGGTCGAGCAGGACTCCCGAAAGGAAAGGACCGAGGAACCTGTCGCGCGTCTGCGAGCTGATGCCTGCCCGCCGGAGCAGCTCGGCGCTCGTCACCTCCGGCAGTCCGAGCTGCCAAGGCACAGGAACGAGACCGCAAAAAGCCGAGAACTTCGCGACGGCGAGAAGGTCGCCGAAACCGAGCAAGCGGTCAGTCGTCAGCTCAGGAAGGTGACGCCAGTCGCGGATCGGGTCGCCGATGCGGTGGTCGCACCCGTCGAAACGCACGAGCGCTCCCTTGGCGAAGCGCCTGAGGTGGAGCGCTTCGAAGTCGAGGACTCTCCTAGCCTCAGGGTAGGCGGTGTTGATGACCTGGAAACCCCGGTCCAGGCGGAACCCCTCGACCACGTCGGTGCGGACACGACCCCCGACAGCGTCGGAAGCCTCGAGAATGCTTACCCGGCGTCCCGCCTTGTCAAGGTAGCGAGCCGCCGCAAGACCGGCGAGGCCGGCTCCGACTATGACAACGCCTCGTCCCATGATGGCGGGCAGTTTAGGCCGTCCCGGTCGCGCGACCTCTCCGCGTCGAAGCCGCGGCGGCGCCAACTGTCGGAGCGATCACGCACATTGTTCGCCTGAAACGCCGGTTAATGCCCGGCGTCGTGGGAGACTCCAACCGTGAGCAGTAGCGAAGTGTTCTTGGTGACCGGTGCCACCGGTTACATAGGCGGTCGGCTTGTGCCTGCCTTGTTGGAGAGCGACACCAAAACGGGCAAGGCCCGCACAGTGCGCGTGGTCGTACGCGACCCGGGCAAGGTTCGAGACCAGCCATGGGCTCCGAAGGTCGAGGTCTACAGGGGCGACTTCAGCGACCCGGGCAGCATCGGAGCAGCCTTCGACGGCGTAGATGTCGCTTACTACCTGGTGCACTCGCTGGTCGCCAGCCAGCGATTCGACGAGGTGGACCGCAGGGCGGCCACGGCCTTCGCCGCGGCGGCGAAGGCCGCCGGGGTGCGACGGATCGTCTACCTCGGCGGTCTAGTTCCACCGGGTCCTCCCGGCGCAGGAGGCGACGGCGAGAGCAGTTCTTTGTCCCTTCACCTGCGGTCGCGGGCCGAGGTCGGCCAGATCCTGCGAGCGTCTGGGGTGTCGACGGTCGAGCTGCGGGCGGCGATAATTCTCGGCTCTGGTTCGGCGTCGTTCGAGATGCTGCGCTATCTCACGGAGAGACTGCCGGTGATGGTGACCCCCAAGTGGGTTTCGAACCGGGTGCAGCCGATAGCAGTCCGGGACGTTCTGCGGTACCTGGTCCTGGCCGCAGACTTCCCCGAGGGCACGAACCGCTCCTTCGACATCGGAGGTCCTGACGTGCTCACCTACAAGGAGATGATGCTGCGATATGCGGCGGTGGCCGGCCTAAGGCGACGGGTGATCTTGGCGGTCCCTGTTTTGTCGCCGCGCTTGTCGAGCCTTTGGGTCGGGCTGGTAACGCCCGTACCCAGCGCCATCGCCCGGCCGCTAGTCGAATCCCTCCGCAACGAGGTCGTCTGCAGCGAAGACGACATCGCCGAACTGGTCAGCCCGCCCGAGGGAGGCTTGATCCGCTTCGAAGAAGCGGTTCAACTTTCTCTGGCCCGGGTGAGGCACGCTGACGTGGCGACAAGTTGGTCGTCGGCTTCGCCACCCGGCGCTCCTAGCGACCCGCTTCCCACCGATCCCGCTTGGAGTGGGGGGTCTCTCTACGTAGATCGGAGGGAAACCCGCGTCGCTGCCAGCGCCGACGCTGTCTGGGACGTGATCGAGGGGATAGGAGGGGCTAACGGCTGGTACTCGGTGCCTTTAGCGTGGGAGCTGCGAGGATGGGTGGACAGGCTGTTCGGAGGCGTCGGTCTCAGGCGAGGGCGTCGAGACCCCAAACGGTTGCGGGTAGGTGATGCCCTCGACTTTTGGAGGGTGGAGGAGCTGGACCGGGGAAGGCTTTTGAGGCTCAGAGCCGAGATGAAACTTCCGGGACTGGCGTGGTTGGAACTGTCGGTCGAACCGCTCGGCGATGACACTTGCACCTACCGGCAGCGGGCTTTGTTCCTTCCCAAAGGGCTGCTTGGACAAGCCTATTGGTGGTCGATCGCCCCCTTCCATGGTGTGGTGTTCGCTGGGATGGCCCGCAACATAGCCGCTGCAGCGCTCCCCGGCGATCGCTCGGTGGGATCATAGATGGACGTGACCGGGGGGCAGAACTGACAGTGCGGCCAAAGCTATAACACCGATGGCCAGGACGATGAGGGCCTGCAAGGTCACAGCGACGCCGCTCGGCCCGATCCCTGCAGGTCGTCCGGCGCGGGCGAGCAGACCGGCGCAGGCCGCTGCGCCGACGACGATCCCGCCGAGATGGGCCTGCCAGGCTATGCCGGGGACCGAGAAGGAGAAGACCAAGTTGATCACGAGCAGAACCGTGATCGTCTGGGTCTCCCATCCCCGGTTGCGGGCAAGCACGTAGTAGGCCCCCATCACCCCGAAGATCGCCCCCGACGCGCCCAGCCCCGCCTCGTTGACAGGTGCCAACAGGTAGAAAGCGACGCCCCCTCCCAAAGCGGCTAGGAGGTATACGACCCCGAAACGCAGACGTCCGATCGCGATCTCCACCGGCGGGCCGACGATAGCGAGAGTGATCATGTTAAGGGCTATGTGCTCGACGCTCGCGTGGAGGAAGGCCGACGTGATCAGCTGGTACCAGCGTCCCATGTAGTGGACTTCGAAAGGGACCAGCCAGAACCTCTCCTCAAAGGCCGGATGACCCGCCTCGTAGCCGTACACTGCTGCGTTGATGACGATGAGGGCGACGACGAGCGGGGTGATCTTGGTCGCTCCGAGCGTGCCGCGCCGGCGCGGTTGCCAGCGCACGCTGGGTGAGACCCGAGCCCCTTCGCTCACACATGAAGGGCACTGCCAGCCCACCGGGGCCTCTTTCATGCAGTCGGGACAGATCGGTCTACCGCAGCGCCTGCAGACGGCCCCGGCTGCTCTGTCAGGGTGCGCGTAGCAGGAGGGAACCTTAGGAGATTCGCCGCTTGTCCCGTGAGGCCCGCCGCCTCCCGTGTAGGTCACGCCTTGCGGTCTCCCTGCCGGACGGGCACGTTCCAGTGGGTCAACGTCGGCACCCCACGGTCCCAGCCCAGCTTCGACCAGGCTGCCGTGTCGAACTCGAGCCAACGACCTACGCTCAGCGCGGACCCTACCCACCGGGCAGCGAGCACCCGACCGAAATGCCCGTGGCTGACCACGACCACACTGCCCGGGCCGGTGGAGCGGACCATAGCGACGAACCTATCCGCCCGCGCGGTCACCTGGTCGGCGGTCTCCCCGCCCGGCCAAGGCCCATCCCAGATCGACCATCCAGGGAAATCCTGGCAAATTTCCACGGTAGTGAGACCCTCGAAGTCCCCGTAGTCCCATTCGCGCAGGTCCTCTTCAACTGTGTAGGGGACCAGCCCGGCGAGTTCCGCGGTACGCCGGGCTCTGAGCATCGGACTGGCGAAGACTCGGTTGGGACGGACCTCGCCGAGCAGACCTGAGAGTGACGCCGCTTCGCTCTCGCCTTTAGGGGTCAGGTCCAAATCCGTCCGGCCGGTGTGACGGAGGTCGCGGCTCCATTCGGTCTGGCCGTGGCGCACGAGCCAGACCTCCGCCGTGACGGCCATCTAGGCGTCCCGCCGTTCCAGGAGGTAGAAAGCGACCGCCACCACTAACACCGTGAAAAGCGCCATTTCGCCCAGTCCCGTCCAAGCGCTCAGAGCGTGCGAGCCGTGGGTTAGCGAGTACACCTCGGTGCCGGCGTTGGTTGGCCAGTACTCTTCTATCGGTTGCGACCACGACGAGGGCAGGGCGGCGGCCAGACCGGGAACGATGAAGAGCATCGCAACGATCACCGAGATGCCAGCTGCGGCGTGACGTAAAAGTACTGCGAAGCCACTGGCGAGAAGGCTGACGAGGCAAAGGTACAGGCCTGCCCCGATCACCACTCGAAGCACGTTGTGCTGGCCGAGGTTCGCGTAGGGAGCGGTCGGTTGCACCGATTGGATGATCGCCTGTCCGACGAGGAACGACGCGAAGGCCACGACCTCACCCACCACAAGGGTGACGACCCCTGAGACGGCCATCTTGGCGGTCATCATCATCGACCGCCTCGGCACTGCGGCGAAACTAGTGCGGACCATTCCAGTCGAGTACTCGGCGGTAACAGTGAGAACCCCAAGTACGGCGAAAGCCAGCTGTGCCAGCAGCAGCGGTCGGATGCTCCTGCCGACAGGGTCCCAGGTGGCCCTTATCACGACGTCGCTGTAGTAGTGGCTTGCGGAGACCCCCGTGATTAGAGCGGACAGCCCGATCCCGAGGATCGCCCCGACGAGAAGCGTCCAAAAGGTCGACCTTACAGTCCGCAGCTTGGTCCACTCTGACACCACGACGTTCCTGAAACGGTAGGGGCGCAAGGCGAGGCTGTCCTCACCGGGCCCCGTCAGGGTAGCGTCCGAGGGCCCCGTCGCCGCCACCCCCGTGGAGGCATTCCCTATCATATCGTTCCTTTCTCGCGCAGCGCCGAGGCGGGATCTGCGGAAGCCGATGCGTGGAACTCGACGCTCTGGCTGGTCAACTCCATGAAGGCCTCCTCGAGAGACGCCCGCTGAGGGGCCAGTTCGTGCAAGACGATTCCCGCTGCGGCGGCTATCTCCCCGACGCGGGCAGCGTCGACGCCTACGATCGCCAGCGCGCCGCTTTCGTCGGACCGCACCGTCGCCCCCTCGTCGCGGACCAGGCCGGCAAGGCGTGCCGCCTCGGGGGAACGCACCAGGACCGACTGGGCGGAGCTCGAATCGATGAAGCTGGACATGGACTCGTCGCGGATGAGACGTCCGCGACCGATGACGATGACACGGTCTGCGGTCAACGCCATCTCGCTCATGAGATGGCTCGACACGAACACGGTCCTGCCCGCTGATGCCAGATCCCTCATCAAGCGTCGGACCCAGGCGATACCTTCAGGGTCGAGGCCGTTGACCGGCTCGTCGAATATGAGGATCCGCGGGTCGCCGAGCAGAGCTGCTGCTATGCCCAGCCTCTGACCCATTCCCAGCGAGAAGGCCTTGGCTCGCCGCTTGGCAGCGGACTCCATCCCCACGATCGCCAGGACCTCGTCCACCCGCCGTTTGGGAATACCGTCGGCCTGTGCGAGGCAGAGGAGATGGTTGTAGCCGGATCGCCCACCGTTGAAAGCTTTGGCGTCCAGCAGGGCGCCGACCTCTTGAAGGGGCACCGGCAAATCCTTGTAGCTTCTCCCGTCTATCGTGACTGACCCCCTGGTGGGACGGTCGAGGCCGACTATCATCCTCATGGTAGTCGTCTTGCCCGCACCGTTAGGGCCGAGGAAGCCCGTGACGCTGCCCGGCTGAACGTCGAAGCTGAGGTCGTCAACCGCCAAAGTAGCCCCGTAGGCCTTGGTGAGATTTCGGGCCTCGATCACAGATCCTCCCTGGACACGGTCATTGTCGATGCTCTAGGCGGCCGGCACGGTATGTTGACGAGCGCAGTGAGATACCAAGAGGCAGCGGTAGAAGTCGAAAGCCTGAAAGTCTGCTACGGGGAGAAAGTCGCCGTGGCCTCACTGGACTTAAGGGTAGCCGCCGGGGAGGTCGTTGCCCTCCTAGGGCGCAACGGCGCCGGTAAGACGTCCACGGTCGAGACCCTCGAGGGTTACCGCAAGCCGACGCAAGGACGGGTCAGGGTCCTCGGCCTCGACCCTTCGAGGCGCAGCGAACACCGTGCGCTGGCTTCCAAGATGGGCGTCATGCTCCAGAAGGGCGGCGTGTACCCGGGCATGGGCGCCAGAGAAGCTTTGAGGCTTTTCAGCTCGTTCTATGAGAACCCGGTAGACGTCGAAAGCCTGCTAGGGGACCTGGACCTGACCAGAGTCGCCAGGACACCCTGGCGGCGCCTTTCGGGTGGAGAGCAGCAGCGGGTATCACTCGCCCTGGCCCTGGTGGGCCGGCCGGCCGTGGCCTTCCTCGACGAGCCGACCGCTGGGGTTGACCCTCACGGGCGGCTGGTGATCAGGGGGAAAGTGTCGGCTCTTCGCCGGGAAGGCGCAGCCGTCTTGGTGACCACCCACGAGCTCGACGAAGCGGAAAGGGTCGCCGACCGAATAGCGATCATGGACAAAGGCCGTTTGGTGGCCTTGGGCAGCCCTTCGGAGCTCGTGAGCCGGTCACCCCGATTCGGTCAGGTCCACTTCAGCGCCCCAGCAGGCATTGACACGGCGAGCCTGGCCCTTCATGTCTCGGCGGATGTCCGCGAGACAAGTCCCGGGACCTATACGGTGTCGGCCGGTCGTGACTCAGGGCGCGCAAGCCCAGGCGACCTCGTGGGGGCACTTACCGGGTGGCTGGCGGAGCAGGGGCTGGCGTTGGGAGGACTTCGGGTTGGCGCAAGCCTCGAGGACGTGTTCTTGGATGTGACCTCCGGGCCCGAGGAACCTGAGGCAGGCCGGTGATACCGACCGGCGGGGAGCACACTGGGGGGCGCCGCACTGCCCTGCAGCGTCCCAGAGCTTGGCGGCAGCGTCCCAGAGCTTGGAGAGCGCAGACGGCGGCGGAGCTGCGATCGACGCTGCGAAGGGGCGACGCGATCCTTCTCAACTTGGCCATACCCGTCGGGCTTCTCGTCTTCTTCTCGGCGGTCAAGGTTCTGCCCGTGCCCGGCGGGGTCCTCCACCCGGTCGACTTCCTAGCCCCGGGTGTCCTCGCCCTGGCGGTCATGTCGTCATCGATGGTCAGCCTCGGTATCGCCACCGGGTTCGAGCGCCAGTACGGAGTGCTGAAACGTCTCGGAGTTACACCGCTCGGCAGACCGAGACTTCTGGCCGCCAAGATCACCTCTACCGCCGCCGTGGAAGTATTCCAGTTGGTCGTCTTGTCGGGGATCGCTCTCGCGTTCGGGTGGAGGCCAACCGGAAACGTAGCTCTGGGCGTCGTCGCCCTGCTCGAAGGTACAGCCGCGTTCGCGGGATTAGGCCTACTGATGGCCGGTTCGCTCAGAGCGGAAGTGACACTCGCTGCTGCTAACGGCGCATACATCCTCCTGCTCTTGCTCGGGGGGATGCTATTTCCCCTCTCCCAGCTCCCTACGGCAGTGCGCTACGCCGCTGACGGCCTTCCCGCAGGTGCCCTCTCCCAGGTGCTACGGGCGAGCCTCACCGGCGGTTCCCCTCAGAGCTTGGGAGCCTGGATCGCCCTTTCAGCATGGGCTCTGGCCGGGCCAGCGCTCGCGTCCAGGACGTTCCGCTGGGAGTAGCCGACGCGTGGAGGTGATACCGGCCAGCGGGCCGGTTGGCCTATGCGGCCGAACCCCGAGAGGCGCCTCGCCACCACAGACAGGTTGCGATCAGCGGAAGGCCAACGCGTCGACGGCCATCGCGACGAACAGCAACGTGACGTAGCTGATCGACCAGTGGAAGAGCCTCATCGCCTTCTCGTCGCTCGGCGCTCGCCACAAAGCCACGGCGAAATACACGAACACCGCCCCGAGGGCGGCTGCGGCAGACCAGTAGAGCGCCCCTAGGCCCGCAGCAGCGCCGAAGGCACCGGACGCTGCGACGACGAGAACCGTGTAGACGAGGATCTGCCAGGCCGTCTTACGCATCGAGGTGACGACCGGGAGCATAGGAACGTCGACGGAGCGGTAGTCCTCGCGATAGCGGATAGCCAACGCCCAAAAATGCGGAGGCGTCCAAAGGAACATCAGCGCGAAAAGCACGATCGGCGCTAGAGCCAGATTCCCACGGACTGCGGCCCAGCCGACAAGCACCGGGACGGCCCCTGCGGCGCCACCAATGACAATGTTCTGCCTGGACGTCCGTTTCAGCCACATCGTGTACACGAGCACGTAGAAAGCCGTGGCGCTGACCGCCAGAAGCGCCGAGAGGAGGTTGACGGCGGCCCACAACTCGGCGAAAGCGGCGACCTCCAGCCCAAGAGCGAACACCAACGCCTGCGCGGGAGTTACGACGCCGGTGACGAGCGGCCTGTTACGGGTGCGCTTCATGACGGCGTCGATGTCGCGGTCGACGACCATGTTGATAGCGTTGGCACCTCCTGCCGCCAGGGTGCCGCCAACCAAAGTTGCGAGCATCAAGGTTACACGGGGAAGCCCTCGTTCGGCGACGAACATCGTCGGGATCGTCGTGACCAGCAGAAGCTCGATGATCCGCGGCTTCGTAAGGGCCACGAAACCTCTCACCCGGCTAGCCACAGAAACACCAAGAGTTGCCGATACGACTGCGGACATCTCTTCCACCCTACGGCAGGCGGGACCTCGAAAACAAAGCGAGGGCGTTGGTCTTTTGCCTGTCCCCCGTTCTAGCATTGGCAGCGATGACCTCCCCCGCCGGCCACCGGCCACGCCGCGGCGTTTCTCCTGACGCTTTCAGGCTGATGGCACTAGTGGCGGTTTGCGCGTTGACGCTGACGATCATCTCCGGGGCGGCTGTCCGCCTCACAGGCTCCGGCCTGGGGTGCCCCAACTGGCCGGACTGCACCGCGACAAGCATCGTGGCTCCCCTGCGCTTCCATGCGTGGGTGGAGTTCGCCAACCGGCTGATCAACGCAGCCGTCTCGGTCGCCTCGATAGGGATGCTCGCCGCAGCGCTGCTGCGCAGGCCTAGGAGGCGCGACCTGACTTGGCTTTCGGCTGCGATGGTCCTCGGGTTGGCAGCCGAGGTAGTCATCGGGGGCATCGTGGTCCTCACCAAGCTCGACCCGGTAGTGGTAAGCATCCATTTCCTGGTCGGACTCGCCTTTCTCGCCGTGGCAGTGATACTCCACCAAAGGTCGAAGCTCCCCGACAGCGCGCCACCCGCGAGGCCTATGGTCGGAAAGGGTCAGATCGCGCTGGCACGCCTCGCGATGGCCGCCTTGGTCGTAGTCGCGTCGCTTGGGACCGTTGTGACCTCTACTGGACCCCACGGAGGGTCCCCAGGAACCCCCCGCTACCCTTTCTCGCTGCACTCGGTCGCCCAACTCCACGGTTCGTCGGCTGAGGTGTTCCTAGCGATAACCCTCGCGATGCTGTGGTCGCTGTCGCGAAGCAGCGCCCCGAGACCGGTGATCAATCGGGGACTCGTGATGCTCTTGGCTCTGGGCGCTCAGGCTGCTATCGGATACACCCAGTACTTCAGCGGTGACCCGGTCGGTATCGTAGCCTTACACGTGGCGGGCGCCAGCCTCCTGGTGATAGCGGCGGTCCAGTACTACATGGGCCTGTGGACCCATCCCGCTGCCAGCGTGACCCCGCCAGCGGACGACCCTGCCGCCGAGCGCGAAAGGGTCGGCTCGTGACTTACGGCCTCAAGCTAGCTTCCTCAGCGCCCGTCGAGATGGTCGAGACGGACTCTTTGGTAGGCACCGACCTTCCCTGGAAGGTCATAGTTTGGAACGACCCGGTCAATCTGATGTCCTACGTGACGTTCGTGCTCCAAAAGCTGTTCGGCTACAGCAAGGAGCGAGCCGAGAAACTAATGCTCGACGTCCACCACAAGGGCAAGGCGGTCGTGTCCCACGGGCCCAGGGAGAAGGCGGAGATGGACGTCTTCCGCCTGCACGAACACGGCCTGTGGGCAACGATGGAGCACGACAACTGATCCCGCGCTTCTCGCCCCGGATCGTAAAGTGGGATGCGAAGACGGCGACCTACCGGATCGCTCTCGACGAGGGGCTGCGCAAGGTCCTCGGCGAGCTGATGTCTCAGCTGCTCACCCTTTTAGAAGACCCGGGCGCGCCGGTGATGCACAGGCTTTTCCCTCCTGCATACAGCCAGCACAGCGACATAGAACGCCAGGAGGAGTACCGCAGACTCATGCAGGAAGACCTCGTCGAGCAGCACCGCGAGGAGTGCCGAAGCGTGATCGCCTCACTTTCGGGCAAGAGCCTGGACGAAGAGCAGATGCTCGCATGGGTCAAGGCGGTCAACTCGATGCGCCTGGTCCTTGGAACCTACCTCGACGTACAAGAAGACGATCCTCCACGAAAGCCGGAGACCCCGGAACAGTCGGCCTACCTTTGGCTGAGCTTTCTCCTCGAAGAATCGGTGGAAGCGCTGTCGCACAAGTAGGTTCTGTGGACCTCTGACAAAATTCGCTCTGCGAGGTCCCGCCGACAACACCGCGATTGCCGCCAGACTTGTACCCATGACCGACCAACCGCCCGAGCGCACGACCGTCCGAGTCGAAGCCGACGTGGAGCTTTGCGTGCTCACCTGGAACCTGCGCAGCGACGCGCGACCCGCTTTATTGGTCCACGGCCTCGCGTCGAACTCGCGCCTTTGGCTCGGCGTCGGAGACTTCCTCGCAAGCGCAGGGCACCCCGTCGCCGCCGTGGACCTGCGCGGCCACGGGCACTCCTCAAAGCCCGACGCAGGCTACGACTTCGAGACCATCGGGGCGGACCTACTAGGGGTCCTCGACCACTTCGCGTGGGCTGACCGGGCACCGGTCATAGCCGGGCAAAGTTGGGGAGCGAACGTGGTTCTCGACTTCACCGCGCACCACCACGGCTGCGCAGGAGGGCTGGTCCTAGTCGACGGAGGAACCATAGACCTGTCCAGCCGCTTCTCGGACTGGCCGACCTGTCTCGGCGCCCTGACACCACCCGACCTTCGGGGGGTGCCCTTCGCCGAGTTCGAGAGGATGGTCCGCTCCCGCCACCCCGACTGGCCCGAGTCGGGCATTGTCGGAACTCTGGCCAACATGGAAATCCAAGGTGACGGCACCATCCGCCCTTGGCTGAGCTTGGAGCACCACCTACAGATTCTTCGCAACCTCTGGGAGCACCGGCCTTACGAGCTTTACTCGAAGGTCACCTGCCCCACAACCGTCATCGCCGCTGAGGACGCTTCCAACGCACGCTGGATGCCCGGCAAACGCCAGGAAGTCGACGCCGCTCGGTCGGCCATCGCCAACTGCGAAGTCCACTGGGTTCCCGGAGACCACGACCTGCACGCCCAGCATCCCGAACTGGTAGGAGATTTGATACACAAAACGCCTGAGCGCCAACATTCCTCCTCGTCCAAGGCTTTCACCGCTGCGCCGCCAACCTCCGATGGGCACCGGATGTCGTCGCCGAGCGACGAGGACCGTGTCTCGTGACGCGCACCGTCGCAGTCATGGGATCCGGCGAGACAGCGCCGACGATGGTCAAGGCGCACCGGATGATCTTCGACTCTCTCGGCCCGGACCCCCTCGACGCTGTCATCCTTGACACTCCCTACGGATTCCAGATGAACGCCGCCGACATCTCAGCTCGGGCCGTCGACTACTTCGCGACGAGCCTGGGGCGGCGAGTGCAGGTGGCTGAGCTCCGCGACGCCAGCAGCGCCGACCCTGTCCGCACGCAGGAGGCCCTCGCACGTGTGGCGACGGCTAGATGGGTGTTCGCCGGTCCGGGAAGCCCCAGCTACGCCCTACGACAGTGGCAGCAGACCGACCTGCCCGGCCTTCTGGCCGACAAGCTCGGACAAGGCGGGGCGATCGTCTTCGCCAGCGCCGCGGCTTTGACCCTCGGCCGTTACACAGTTCCGGTGTATGAGATATACAAGGTCGGCGAGGAGCCGGCCTGGCTCGACGGGCTTAACCTTCTGGGCTTCCTGGGACCCGAGGTGGCCGTCATCCCCCACTTCGACAACTCCGAAGGGGGCAACCACGACACCCGCTTCTGCTACCTAGGAGAGAGTCGTCTGCGCCTTCTGGAGTCCCAGATGGGGCCGGACGGATGGGTGCTCGGGATAGACGAGCACACGTGCTGCGTCTTCGACCTCCAAGCCGCCACCGCTACCATCGTCGGCAACGGGACCGTCACGATCCGCCGCGCCGGCGTGTCTCACGTTCTCAGCGCCGGCACCGTAATAGCCATCGCTGACATGGTGTCCCTCGCAACGCGCTTGAACCCTGCCGAAGCAGCCACCTCGGCGGGCGTCGGCGACACAGCCGCCGAGGCGCAACCCGGCTTTGACGTCGAGGTGGTCGCGACGGGTAGCCGCCAACCAGGCGAGCGCTCCCAGGGCGACCTTCTCGGGGCGCAGACACGCCGCCTCGAAGCGGAGTTCGACTCGTCCATCCGCTCCCGCAACGTCGACGGGGCGGTCCGGGCGGTGCTCGAGCTAGACGACATCGTTAAATCCTGGGCGTCGGACACGATCCAGTCCGATTCGCCCGACCGTGCCCGCGAGGCGATCAGAAGGATGGTCGTCCGCCTCGGAGACCTGGCCAGGACCGGGGCGAGAGATCCCCGCGAGGTTCTTGGAGGGCTAGTCGAAGCGCTGCTCGGCGAACGAGCCGCCGCACGCGCCGAGAGACGCTACGGCGACGCGGACAGAGTCCGGGACGCTCTCGCAGCGAACGGGATCGAGGTGAGAGACTCCCCTAGCGGAACCCTGTGGGACCTCAAGAGCTGACCTAGGCATCGCTGATCCGCTCGCCACCAGCGCAGAGGCGTCTGGGCGCGTAGCATGACGCCATGACCGCTGACGTGCAGGAACTGCTGTGGCTCGATGCCACAGCACAGGCGAAGTTGATAGCCGACAGGCAGGTGAGCCCGCGCGATCTGGTCGAGGCTGCCATAGCCCGCATCGAGACCGTCGACGGTCGGGTCAACGCTGTTATACACCGGCGATTTGAGAAAGCCCTCGCCGAGGTCGACGCTGGGCTACCACAGGGGCCGTTTCACGGCGTCCCGTTTTTGATAAAAGACTTGAACGCGGAGTCAGCCGGCGACCCCGCCCACCAGGGAAACGCCGCTTTGAAAGCTGCCGGCTGGACAGCGTCGTCTGACAGCTGGCTGGTAGCCAGGTACCGCAGGGCGGGCTTCGCCTTCCTTGGAAGGACCAACACCCCCGAGTTCGGCATCTTGCCGATCACCGAGCCTCACGCTTACGGACCGACACGCAACCCCTACAACCTCGCCCACTCGCCCGGGGGTTCAAGCGGTGGAAGCGCCGCCGCTGTCGCAGCGGGGATGGTCGCCGTAGCCCACGCCAGCGACGGTGGTGGGTCGATAAGGATCCCGTCGAGCATGTGCGGCTTGGTAGGGCTCAAGCCCTCCCGGGGTCGCATGACTCTCGGACCTTGGCGAGATGAGAGCGACCTGTCAGTCCAGCACGTGGTGTGCCGCTCGGTCCGCGACACCGCAGCCCTGCTCGATGTAGGCCAGGGACCCGGTCTAGGAGACATAGCGGTCGCGCCTCCTCCCGTGAGGAGCTACGTGGAGGAGCTTCGGGCTCAACCCAAAGGTCTTCGTATCGCCATGACCGACACGAATCCTTCGGCTCCGGTCCACCCCGACTGCGTCGCTGCGGTCAGGGCGGCAGCGAACCTGCTCGAGAGCCTCGGCCACCACGTCAGTGAGGAGGCACCCCAAGTCGACCCCGAGACGGCCAGGAGGTTCATGGTCCGCTGGGCCGTGAAGGCGAAGATGTCCATGGGCAGCGTCGCCCGCCAACTCGGAAGGGAGCTCACCAGCCAGGACGTGGAACCCCTGACGTGGGCTATGGCCCAGGCGGCTGCCTCGTTCTCTGCCCTACAATACGCCGACGCCCTAGACGCTGGCGTGTCCCTGACCAGACAAGTGGGCGCTTTCTGGGCGGATCACGACCTGCTGCTCACCCCGACTCTAGGCGGGCTTGCACCGAGAGTCGGAGAGCTCGAACCCCCACCGAACGACCCAATGTCGGGCCAGCGCGCCGTAGCCGAACTCGTGCCGTTCACCCCGCAGTTCAACGTCACAGGACAGCCCGCCATATCTCTTCCCCTGCATGTCAGCCCCACCGGTCTGCCGGTAGGCGTTCAGCTGGTAGCCGACTACGGCAGGGAGGACCTCCTCATCCAGGTCGCAGGGCAGCTCGAGCAGGCAGCCCCGTGGGCGGCCAGGAGGCCTGCGATCTAGGAGCGTAGGACCTCGGCCAAGCGTCGACGCTCCGCTCGCCGGCCAGCTACGCTTACATGTCCCGCCCCCATCGTCTAGCGGCCTAGGACACCGCCCTTTCAAGGCGGCAGCACGGGTTCGAATCCCGTTGGGGGTGCTCGGTTTTTCGGCTCGCTCAGCCTTCCATCCCGCGTGCATCCCGCGGCCGGAAGTGCTCCCCGACCAGATTGGCCGCTCGGCGATCCGCCATGGCGGAGGCGGCGGCGGCGGAGCGAAGGTCGTGGATGCGCAGCCCAGGCAGTCCGGCTGCCTCGGACACCGGCACCCACCGGATCCGCCGCCACGCGGTGTAGTTCAGCGGGCCTCCGGAGCCGTTCACGAACACCAGTACGGCGCCGTCGGCCGCGGTCAACCGGCGCGCCACGAGAAGGGCGGCGAGGTTGTCGAGCAGCCACGCCGGGGCGGCGATGCGGCGACGCCCAGCGGCGGACTTCGGGTCCGCCAGCTCCCGGTCACGCCCGAGCTGCCGGGCTATGGCAATATCGCCGCGCAGGAAGTCGAGACTAGCGACCGTCAGGCCAGCGGCCTCCCCCCATCGCAATCCGAGCACCGCACCGAGCCAAACCATCGCGGCGTGGTCGCCGAGGCCGGTCGCGACTGCGGCCAGCTGCGATGCGTCCAAGGCGGGCCGGTCGACCACCTCGGCCGCAGGCAAGCGGATCCGGCGGCACGGTGACCGGCCGACCACCTCGGCGGACGGCGTGTACGCCTCGGCCGGCGACTCGGAAGGAGAGTAAGCGTCCTAACTGATGTCTGGTTTGCTTGTACGATCGTCTGGTGGACTACGTTGAACCCGTGGAAGCTCTCCTGCCCGGAGTGCAGGGCAAGGTTCTTGGGGTACTCGCCCGGAACCAGACCGAACTGAGCATGCGCGCAGTCGCCCGACTTGCCGGGGTCAGCCCTCAGCAGGCGTCGGTCGTGCTGGGCCACCTCATCGATTTTGGGATCGTCGAGCGACGCGACGTGCCTCCAGTCGCCCTGGTCCGCCTCTCCCCGGACAGCGTCGCCGCCCAGACGGTCGCTGCGCTCGCCAACCTGCGCCAGACCGTCCTCGACCGCCTGACCGAGCTGGGAGGCTCGATATGTCCCGCCCCGGCGAGCCTGATCGTCTTCGGGTCCTTCGCCCGAGGTCAGGCTGGCGCCGCGAGCGACCTCGACGTCCTGGTCGTGCGACCGGCCGGCGTGTCCGGCGATGACGACGGGTGGACCGACAGCGTCGGCGCCTGGAGCGACCGGGCGCGCCGAATCGTTGGCAACCCGGTCAACCTGGTCGAGGTCAGCGCCGACGAGCTGCCGACGCTCCTCGGCCGCCCAGCTCCGTCTCTGTGGTCCGACATCGCCACCGACGGCGTCCTGCTGCTCGGCGCACCAATCGACACCGTGGGCGTGGCCGCCTGATGGCTCCTCAGGGCCGGCCCAACACCCGGCCGGTGTCCGCCGCTGACGCTGACGCCTACCTTGCCAAGGCGGCAGAGTTCCTCCGAGCAGCCCAGGACGCCCTCCACCTGGGCAACCACACCGCAGCCACCAGCAACGCCGTGCACGCCGGCATCGCTGTCCGGAAAATCACTGGTCGTGAGTGGGCGCGATGCTCTAGCCCCGGGGACGGGGTTTGCGGGACGTAGTCCCGTTCGGGGTGTCAGCGCCGAGGGGTGTCGGGGTCGGGGCTGAGCTATGTGGCGGGTGTTTAGGCCGCCGCGGCGCTGAGGGTGACGGTGTGTCCGAGGGCTTCGAGTTGGCTGATGAGGCTGCGTGTACGTCGGGCTTTGTCGATCCGCTTGTCGTGGTAGTCGGCTCCGAGATCGGTGTAGGTGGCGGTCGGGTCGGCTAGCAGGTTGTAGATGATCGTGAGGATGGATCGTTCGATCGCGGCTAACGCGTTGGCCTTGGGCATCCGTTTCGCGAGGCGCCGGTAGCGGGCGCCGAGGAACGTGTCGGTCTTGGCTGCCCCCATAGCCATCTGCCCGAGAGCGGCTTTGAGGTAGGGGTTGCCTTTCCCGGTGACCGCCCGCCCGGTCTTACGGCCTGATTGCACGGTCCGCGGTGACACTTTCGCCCATGAGCACAACCGTCCGGCGGTCCCGAAGACGCCCATGTCCAAGCCGATCTCGCCGATCACCGCCCGCGCGGTGTCAGGTCCCGCGCCGGGCAGAGCACAGATCCGTTCGATAGCGGTGTTAACAGCGTCTGGGCCTGTCATGATCTCACCGGTAGCGGTGTCAACGCCAGGGGGTATCCCCAGCCCAGGTGTCAGCATCGCTATCGCGTCGTCTAAGAGTGCTGTCAGCTGCTCGATACGCCTCGACAGGTCGTCTGCTTGGTCGAGCAGCATCCGGGCGAGACGGGCGTGATGGTCACTGAAACGCCCGTCGGCCGCCTCGGCTAGCTCGGCGATCTTCGCCCGGGCTCGACGCTTCGCGAGCCCGGCGAGGACTTTGGGGTCGCGTTCGCCGGCGATGAGCGCCTCGATCATCGCCCGGCCTGACACACCGTGTATGTCAGTGAGGACGGAACCGATTTTTATCAGGGCGTCTTCTAATAGTTTCTCGACTCGCTGTTTGACTCTGGAGCGGTCTTCGACCAGGTCGAAACGGGCCCGTGCAAGGTCACGAACGTGGCGCATCTGTTCTTTCGGCACGAAGCTCGCCGAGAGCATGGAGCGCTCCGCGAGTTTCGCCAGCCACACAGCGTCGAGCTTGTCCGTCTTGGGCCGACCGGGCACGTTCTTCACGTCGCGGGCGTTCACCAGCCACACGCACAGCCCGCGTGCCTCGAGCAGGTAGAAGAACGGCCGCCAGTAGTCAGAGGTCGCCTCCAACACGACCCGCTCGATCCGAAGCTCGACCAGCTCATCGGCGAGGTCGATGATGGCCCTCGTCGTCGCGGCGACGTCCCACACCCTCGTGATCCGTCGCTTGCTGGCGGGCAGGCGAACACAAACCTTGGCGGACGCCTTGGCGACGTCGATCGCCCCGGCACGCTCCAAGACCTGCTCGTCCCACTCGGCGTCGATCTCCTCGACATCGTGACCCATCAGGACCCTCCATCCTCGCAGCGGACGATGTGGGCTGCCCGGGGGCCTCGGTCAGGGAACCGAAATTCTGATGCGCGTCCTCGTGGGAACAATGCACGACCCTTCAGAGTCGGGCCCCGGCGCCAGACTGACCAACGGCCTCATGACCACAGAAGCGTCGGCGTCGCGAGCACACCCAACACCATTTTCACGCCTGCACGGCGCCCCCGCAAGGGGCCATGGGGACTGACCGGAAAATAATGCGTAAGTAGTGCACAAATGTGGGCGCGCGGGACGGGGGGTGCGGGGCGAAGCCCTGCTCGGGGCGCCAGCCCCGACTGTGTCGGGAAGGGGTGGCGCAGTTGGTGACCGCGGTTGCTCAGGCGGCGGGGGCCAAGGTGACCTGATGGCCGAGCGCCTCGAGCTGGCGAACGAGGTGGTCAGTGCGCCTCTTTGCGTCGATGCGCTTCGTGTAGAAGTCGGGTCCGAGGTCGGTGAAGGTGGCGCTCGGGTCTGAGAGGAGATGGAAGATGATGACGAGGATCGAGCGCTCGATCGCGGCGAGAGCTTTCTTCTGGCTCCTCGCTAGATCGTGTGGATTTGGGGTAGCGGCAGTTTCCCGGCGATGAGGTAGATGATGGTGATCATTTTGGCTTTGGAACGGTAGCCGCGGGCTCTGCGTTTGGCTGCTTGGACGAGCGAGTTCGTTCCCTCTAGCAGCCCGTTGGAGAGCTCGCTCTGCTGCCAGGCGATGATGCCGTCCCAGTGGGCTTCGACGGTGGCGACGAACGCCTTGATGGGCTCGAGACGTGATCGTTTGGCTCCGTAGCACCAGCGTGTGAGATACGCCTCTGCCTCTTCGGGATCGGACTTGTTGTAGAACTCGTTGAAGTCGTCGCGCCACCGGGCAGGCAGGGCGGTCTTTAGTTGCATGGAGGGGCGGGTGAGCCAGGTGAGCTTCTCGCGTTGGGTGACGGTCAGGTTGGCCTCGTTTTTCAACCAGAGGTAACGGGACCGCTTGAGCTCGGGACGGCTCTTGGCCTCGTCCCGTCGTACTTCGTCGACCGCTTCGTTGGCCTTCGCGACCACGTGGTAGCGGTCGAAGATGATCTGGGGACGATGGAGTTCGACCTCAGTCTCGTCGCCTTCGCCTGCCGCTTGGCCCGCCGGGTCAGCCGTGGCGGCAACCGCTGCACTCGTGATCACCTCGGCCGGCTCGCCAGTGGCGTCTGTCGCTTGTGCCTCTGTCTGTTCAGGCTGCTCGGCGAGGTAGCTTGTGATGCCGCTGATGAAGGCTGGGCTCATGTCACAGCACACCTTTTCTACCTGCGTCTTCGGCGATCCACCGTGGGCCACGAGGTCCTCTGCGAATGCCTTGACTGTCTCTGCGTCCTGGCCCGGGGTAGCGAACATCACCCTACGTGCCTCCAGATCCATGAACAGCGATACGTAGTCCTGGCCACGACGAGCCGAGGTTTCGTCCATGCCCACCTGGGTGACCCCCGACAAGTCCAGACCTGCCCGAGCAGCCCCGACATGGTGTTCGAGCACCCGCCAGACGCGGGTGTCGTGTTCACGGGCCATCGCGGCCAGAGGAGAGATCGGCATCTCGGCGGCGAAAGTGAGCATCGCCACCTCCATCAAGAGAGTGAACCCGCTTCCCGGACGAGCCCAGGGAACCGCAACCAGGTGCACGCCGTGGCCGGGACAGTCCACTCTCGGCGCCCGGGCGGTCAGAAACGCCTTGTGCTCGACCAAGTCCAGATGCCGCCAGGACCTCTCTGTCGTGTCGTGCACCCGACAGGCCGACTCGCAACAGCCCTCCACAGGACACGGGAACCGAGAGCCACGCGGGAAATCCAGTCCGATGTCGAGCTTCCCGGCTTCATTGTCGAACGCGACCGACGCCACCCGCCACGGCAACGACAACCCCAGAGCCGCCCCGAACATCGCAAATAAGCCCGGATCATTCACCTAGCTCAAACTCCTTATCGTCCGCTCTCAACCGGAGCCGAAACTACGTCAAGGAGATCTACAAGTCGAGGACCCTACCCACATGAAACAGCGAGGAGCCCTATTTTCTCGCCTACGCGACGACCCCGCTAGGGGTCACCTGGGCTGATCCGTAACTCGACGTCACAGATCGACCGTTGTGGCCTATCCCACGCTACGCCCCAACCTCTCGACGTGCGTCCGAGTCCGTTCCGTCGACTGGGACGCCGTCATCGACCAGGCTCGAAAGGAAAAGCTGCCGTCGAGGCGTTACCGGGGCACGCGACCAAGCCGGACAGCGCCGGAAATTGTGCCGACCGGCCCGGCCGCCGCCTACGGCGCGCGGGTCTGCGACGCCGTGGCCGACAGGGTCACCCTCGCAAACTTCCACTTGCCGTTCGCGCGGCTAGTGCTCGGCTCTTGGGTCGAAAGCGTCGCTGGCGCCATCGTCAATCGAGACCGGGTCTCAGCACCTGGATGCGCAGCCCGGCCAGCGATGTCGCTTCGTTTCGGTGAAGGACTTCCGGCGCGCAGCTCAAACGGGAGGGCGATCAAGGGTCGGTCGTAGGCCGAGCGGGACACGGAGCGAGCGCAGCGAGCGGAGGACCGGAGCGACCGCAGCGAGCGGAGGACCGGAGCGAGCGCAGCGAGCGGAGGACCGGAGCGAGCGCAGCGAGCGGAGGACCGGAGCGACCCTTGAGGGCCCGGTCGCGTCTCGCTGGTCACTCGGGCCGAAAGCATCGACGAAGCTCGCTAGCACCCTCCTCGCCTACTAGTGGACGTCACCCGGCGAGGAGTTGCTGCACCCTTTGGTGAGAGACCCCGAGGACCTCGGCGGCGTCGCGCATCGACAGGTGGGCGTCGCGTACCAATGCCCGGGCTGCGACCGCTTTGGCTTCGGCGGCCTTGGCTGCCGCGGTGTCCGCCGCGCTCCGGGTGGCCTCGACCTGGTCGATCGCCTCGACAATAGCGTGGGGCAGCTGCGGGGTACGGAACACCAACCGCCCCGGCACGTCCTCGACGCTGACATCGAGATGCAGAGCGAGGGCCTCCCGCGCGTAGCCCTTGACCTTGGCCAGGGTCCTTCCCCACGTGTGCACAGGCAGACCTTCGATGTCGGCCATCCACTGGCGCGACTGGGGATCGAGCTCCAAGGTTGCGTAGTAGGTGTTCATGGGTGCAGCCATCCTTTCCCGAGGCAGCGTTCGAGGTCCCGGCCGATCTTGGCGAGCGTCCTGGCCGGGATGTCACCGGAGTGCACTGCGATCGTGGTAACACACTCCCCGCAACGCACAGTCAGATGAGAACCGGCTTGGCGGACCTCGACACAGCCGTGCTGACGGAGGACCTTGCGTAAGCTCCGGGCCGTCACCGAGTTAAGTCTAGTTAATTTAGACGGTAACTGTCTAGAAACATTAGGCGGCGGTGATCATTCCGGCCCGAGTGCCCGGTGAACGGGCGCGACTTGCGGCGGGCGTGGCGAGCGGAGGCACACAGTGCGCTGCGGGCACTCCCCGGGGTGGTGATCGAATGCTGTCGCTCCCTTAGCGGGGAGGGCAAACCATCCGGCGTCCATCCCGCGGACGCCTCCGATCGGGACCGTTCACCACTGTTCGGACAGGTCGGAGAGGGTGTCGGCGAGGCCCGGTCCCGATCCGTCCCTGCGGGCGAACCTGGAAAGCCGGAGCCGCTTAGGGGCGCTCTCGCCTGGCGACGTTGACGCATTCTCCCAGCCCGGATATCGAGGTCGTGAGGATGGTGCCGTCCTTAAGGTAACGGGGTGGCTTCCGGGCGTGACCGACACCTCCGGGTGTTCCGAGTGCGATCACGTCCCCCGGGTTCAGCGTGAGGATGTGAGACACGTACGACACCGTGGCTGCCGGACCGAACACCATGTCCGATGTGTTGGCCTTCTGGACTTCCTCGCCGTCGACCAGGCAGCGCAGTTCGAGGCCCGTCCCGGCCTCGTCGGGGGTAACCAGCTGAGGTCCGAGCGGGCAGGTGGATTCGAAAGTCTTGCCTTGCAGCCACTGCATCGTCCGGTACTGCCAGTCCCGGGCGGAGACGTCATTGATGATCGTGTAACCGGCGATCCCCGCCAGAGCGCCGTCGGCGTCGACGTTACGGACCCGATCTCCCACTACGACCGCCAGCTCCGCCTCCCAGTCCATCGCAGTCGAAGCCAGGGGCAAGATGATGTCGTCGCGTGCTCCGATGAGCGCCTCGGCGTATTTGGCGAACAGGGTGGGGTGGGTTGGTACGTCGCGGCCCATCTCCTCTATGTGCGCTTTGTAGTTGATTCCGACGCAGATGATCTTCCCGGGACGTGGTATGAGCGGCCCGTATTGGATATCGCTCAGAGGGTGCGCCAGGCCGGAGGCGCCCGTAGCAATCTCCGTCCAAGCGGCTTCGGCGAGGAGAGAACCGACGTCCACATGGCCAGTTTCCACGGCCTGATCCGAGTCGATACGGACAGCACGGTTGCCACTTGGGGTACGTATGGTTGCCAGGCGCATTTATGGTTGCCTCTCTTGGAGTCTCGCGGGCTGCCATAGCTTAGAGGGCTCCCCTGCTCAGATTGTTCCTGTCCTAGCTTGCAGCGCTTCGCGAATGCGATAGCTGCGAAGATCTGACGTCGGTCAGCCGGTCGGAGCTCACACGAGCTTGTGGAGCAGATCCCTCGTCGCGAACCAGCCGGGTACCGCTGGTATGTAGTTGACAGCCAGTTGGTTGGCGATGCTCACGGCCAGGGCTGTCTGGGAGTGCACCCCGAGGGCCACGAGGACGCCGGCGACTCCGACGGTTCCCGCCCCTGTGTTGCCGCCTGGCAACGGTATCGCTGCCGCCACGCTTGACACGCCTATGGACACAGCCAGCGCGGTCCAGTAGGACACGTCAGCGTCGAAGGCCTGAATGCAAGCGAGGAGGCACGCTCCGTAGAGAAGACTGGCTCCCGCCTTGCCCAAGAGCAGCAAAGCCAGTTGACGCCAGCTGCTAAGCGCGTCGGCGATCGTGGTCAAACCCTCTTTGATCGGCCGCATAAGCTTGCCTTGGACATGTTGGAGCTCCACCGCCGCGACCACGGCCAGTGCCAGCAGGACGACCACCACCGCGGAGACCTCGAGGACACGCCGGACCGGAAGAGTCCCCAAAGCGATCCCGTTGGACGACAGGACCAGAGCGAGAAAGAACAACGGCAGCTCGCTTATCGCTGCGCCAGCAGCGCTCAGGACGCTCCCGGCGGTCACAGCGGACGGGAGGGGGACACCCTGCTTTTCGAGGAACCTGATCTGCAGAGCCGTGCCACCTATCAGAGGTACGACCACGTTGGAGTAGGTCATCGCCACTTCGAGCTCTGTGGTGGCCACCAACGGTAGCGCCACCTTGACCGTGCCTTTAAGAGCAACCGCGTACGCCACGTTGGTAGCCAACGAGGCCACGAGCGCAACGGCCACCCAAGCCCAGTTTCCAGTCTTCAGAACAGCAAAAACGCGCGACGGGCTACCCACGGCGCTGATCGCCACGGCGATCGCGACGACCGAACTGACGGCCAGCAGTGCTCCCACCGCGTGAGACCGGAGCGTTCCGCCAGTTCTGACTGTCTCGTCTTCGGGAACTTGCGCCTGACACGCTCCGTCGGCCACGTTGCTCACGCTAGTTGGACAACCCAGCGTGCAAGCAGCGCCGAGCCGGCAATCCCGTGACCCCGCGAGGCTCTTCGATGGGCGTGAAAAGTACGAACTCCCAGCCCTGCAAACTCAGATGATCACGACGCTTCGGAGGACCTCCCCGCGAGACATTTTCGCGAATGCCTCCTCGACGTCATCAAGGCCGATCCTCTCGGAGACAAAATCGTCCAGCGGCAGGCGGCCCTGAAGGTACATGTCGACTAGAGCAGGAAAGTCGCGGCTCGGCAGGCAGTCCCCGTACCAGGACGGTTTGAGAGTCCCGCCGCGCCCGAAAAAGTCGATCATAGCGAGATCCGGCATTCGCATCTGTGGGGTGGGTACGCCAACCTGCACTACGGTACCCGCCAGATCCCGGGCGAAGAACGCCTGCTCGAGGGTTTTGGGAGTTCCGACAGCTTCCACGCACACGTCGGCCCCGAAGCCACCTGTGGCCTCTCTGACTGCGAGCACCGGGTCGACCTTCGATGCGTTGACCACGTGGGTGGCCCCGAAGCCCCTCGCCCATTCGAGTTTGCGGTCGTCTAGGTCCACCGCGACGACCGTCGTTGCGCCCGCCAACTTCGCCCCTACTATCGCCGCGTCACCGACGCCTCCACAGCCGAAGACCGCGACGCTGTCACCAGGGGCGACGGCACCCGTAATCATCGCCGCCCCCAGGCCGGCCATCACACCGCAGCCCAGAAGGCCTACCGCAGCAGGATCCGCTGTAGCGGACACCGGCGTGCACTGGCCGGCCGCGACGAGGGTCTTGTCGGCGAAAGCCCCGATACCCAGAGCAGGCGACAGTTCGCTCCCGTCGAGAAGGGTCATCTTCCGGGCGGCGTTCCTGGTCGCGAAACAGTACTGCGGCCGACCCCTGAGACACGCCCGGCACGAGCCGCACACGGCTCGCCAGTTGAGAACGACGAAGCTCCCAGGCGTGACCTCTGTCACGCCTTCGCCCACCGCCGACACGGTACCGGCCGCCTCGTGGCCGAGAAGGAAAGGGTATTCGTCGCTTATGCCACCTTGTTTGTAATGCAAGTCGGTGTGGCACACTCCGCAGGCTTGCACGTCAACCAGCACCTCGCCAGGACCCGGGTCCGGGACGATTATCGCCTGAAGGCTGACCGGCTCGCCTCTGCGAGAAGCTACGACACCTCTGACTTTGTGCGGCATTTTCCTATCGTAGCCAGACCAGCCAAAAGACCGGGGTTCCCCCCACGGCAGACCGTCGCCGCTGCCGCCGCGTCGCAACCGGAAACTCTCTCGTCTTTACGACTTCTTATTACCCGAATCTAGCTTTGCGGAGCGGTCTCGTCGGAGGCTATCAGCGAGCGGAGCGCCTCCGCCAAGCTCTCGTAGGCGTCCCTCCCCAGGATCTCGGCGATCGCGAGCTCGGACTGGCGTGCCCGGCTAGAGACCACCGCTGCCATCCGAGCTCCCTCGGCCGTTGCAGAAAGGGGCCGACGCCGAGAGTCCAGGGGATCACGCCCTGCTTCGCAGAGACCGGACGCGATGAGACTTTCGGCTATACGCTGGGCGTTCATAGGGTCGGTCCCAAGCCGTCGGGCGATACTTCGGACCCCCATCCCTGGTTGCGCTGCCACCACCCCGAGCAGGGCCGCCTGCGGAGCCGTCAACCCCAGGTCCGCCAGCTCCGCTTCCCACCTTCTCCGGCGACCCCTGTGGGCCACTCCCAGCAAGAATCCCACCCCGTCGGGACCCTCAAGGTTGCTCCCAGGTTCCCCCGCGCCAGCGGCGACTCCGTGGTTAGTGCAGCCCGGCTGGCGAGCAGCCGATCGGTTGCGCTCCCGGGGCGTCATCGTCGAGCTCTCATCGCTTGGCTGTCCGAGGGTAGCAAGATATCGTCACGAGAGCTGCAGATCCGCCTCGCTGCGCCACCGGGGCCTAGACCCTCCCGTGCTCTGCGGGCCGACCGCTCGCTCGAGGTTCAGGAGGGTCTCTTTCACGTCGAGACCCGCAGCGTAGCCCGTCAAGGATCCGTCAGCCCCGACAACCCGGTGACACGGGATTATGATTGCAATCGGGTTGCGGTTGTTCGCCGTTCCGACGGCTCTGGCGCCTTTTGGTCGCCCGACAGCCAAGGCTACTTCGCCGTAACTTCTCGTCTCGCCATAGGGGATGTCGCACAACGCCCTCCATACCCTGCGCTGGAACTCTGTTCCCGGCGGGTCGAGGTTCACGTCGAAGCCGCAGAGGCCACCCTCGAAGTACCGGCTCAACTGGTGGGCGACGTCGGCTAGGAAACCGCCTCGGAGGGATTTGTCTTCTTGGCGTATCGCATCGAACTTCCCGCTCCCAGGTGCGGACTCACCGGCATCTGCGCCACACACGATCGTCTCCGCCGGCACGACCGGAGCCTTCGACGGTCTGTTCAGCGCCAACCCGACCAGGGCGTCGCCGTGCGCTGTCAGGGTGATCGTCCCGACCGGGCTGCTCACGCGTCTTTGGACTAGGCCGGTCTGCGTGCTCACCTCCCGCAGCGTAGCGCCCACTTGCCAATACGATGCGACCAGCCGACCTGACGCGCCGGGCATGACCCAGCTTCGAGATGACGGGCTTCGGTACGAGCGTCCGCCTGCGACTGGTACTAGCCTTACTGACGTGTCAGGCCTGCAACGGCGACTAACCCCCACGCTAGCGGTCCTGACATGCGCTGCGATTGTGATGTCTTCGTGCGGCTCCTCTGGCCATTCGGCGCTACCCCCGGCGGCGACCTCGCCTCCTACCAGCCAAGCATCGACGCTTCCACCGACCACCGCTACCACCACTACCACCACGACCGTTCCGGGCGCAACGACGACCACTACCCCACCGTCGAACGGCACCCGTACGGTCATCTATCCGCTGGGAGTGGACATGCGCGCCGGGCCGTCGACGACCTCCAAGGTCGTAGGCACCCTTGTGCGCGGAGCGGAGGTCACCGTCATTTCCTACAACCCCGCCTCAGGCGGATGGCTGAACGTGAAAGGCGCCTCTCTCGCCGGGTGGATCAGCGCAAATCAGCAGCTGAGCGCCCCCGGCACGTTCTACCCTTTCGCTGCTAGCGACGGCAGCTTCTCCACTCTTTACCCTACCACCTGGTCTGCGACCGCCAAGACGCCGGGTACTGCCGTACTGCGCAGCGCAAACGGCACTACCAGCATTACTTTCTCCGAGGCGTCGTCCGTTGCCGGCCTACCCGCGGTTCCGACCGGTTACCAACCTCTCTCGTCCCAACAACTGCTCGTGTGCGGGGTGACAGGGCATCTGGTGTCCTACAAGAGCTCGGCCACGACAGCCACCTCGGTCGCAGCTCAGGGCAGCGCCGCACCCGAGCCGTATCTCGCCGCGATAGACCTTGCGCTGGACAAGACCCATGCCCTGGAGCTTCAAGCGGACCTGGCGGACCCCTCGCAGATTTCGACGGTGATTTCCGTAGCGAGCTCTGTCACGTTTCCCGAGAAGATCTGCGGCGCCTAGAACGACCGGGGCTGGGGCGCGCCTACCGCCTACTCGCCGGCGCCGCCGGAAAGGTCCTGGCCGTTTGATCCAATCACGGATCGGTACCAAGCGAAGCTCGCCTTCGGAATCCTGCGACCAGTCGGGTAGTCGACCCATATGAGCCCGAAACGCCGGGAGTAGCCGTAAGCCCACTCGAAGTTGTCCATCAGGCTCCACGCGAAATAGCCTCTCACGTCGACACCACGACCGATCGCTTCCGACACTGCTAGAAGATGGCTGCGGATGTAGCTGATACGGTCGAGGTCTTTCACCTCGCCGTTGGGATCGACGTAATCGTGGCAAGCCGCACCGTTCTCGGTCAGGTAGATCGGCGGAGAGTGGTACTCGTCGTTCAGCCTGACGAGAAGGTCGGTCAGAGCTGCAGGGTCCACTTCCCATCCCATAGCAGTTCGATCGAGACCTCCGCGTCGAACCTCGGGCGCTCGTAGGTCATCGAGGACCGGGTCGCTTTCGAGCCGGCCGATGTTGTACCCGGCCTGACGCGCATGGGAGAGACGATTCGGGTCCGCTACGACTGCCGACGTGTAGAAGTTGACTCCGAGAAAGTCGAGCGGAGCGCTGATCAGCTCCGCGTCCCCGTCCTCGGCCACGTCGAGACCTCCCTGGTATGAGGCGTAGTGGTCGACCACGTCCGGCGGGTAGGAACCTTTGAGGACGGCTTCGACGTAGAGCCGGTTGGCTTGGCCGTCAGCCCGGCGTGCGGCTTGGCGGTCATCTGGATGCTCGCTCGCCGCCAGGACAGGCGTGAAGTTCAAGGTGATACCGACTGGGGTCGGACCGCACTGCCTCAACGCGCTCAGCGCTAGACCGTGTCCGAGTAGAAGGTGGTGAGTGCTCGCTAGCGCTGCTGCCACTTCTTTCTTGCCCGGAGCGTGCAGGCCTCGGCCATATCCGAGCCACGCCGAGCACCAAGGTTCGTTAAGAGTTATCCAACGCCCTACCCGCCCTGCAAGGGCGTCGCCCATAGCAGCTGCGTAGTCGGCGAAACGGTACGCCGTGTCACGCGACGTCCAGCCGCCGCGATCCTCCAGGGCCTGGGGAAGATCCCAGTGGTAGAGGGTCGCGACCGCTTCGATGCCCCTTTCTGCCAAGCCGTCGAGGAGCCTCCGGTAGAAGTCGACTCCCGCAGGGTTCAGCGCTCCGGTACCGCCAGGCTGCACACGCGGCCACGACACAGAGAAGCGGTAAGCACGCAGCCCGAGCGCGGCCATGAGGTCCAGGTCCTCTTCCAGTCGTTCGTAGTGCGAGCAGGCTATGTCGCCGGTGTCGCCGTTGCGGACTGACCCACTACGCCGGCTGAACACGTCCCATATCGACGTGCCCCGCCCGTCGGCTTGCGCCGCACCCTCAATCTGGTAGGCCGCTGTCGCAGCGCCCCAGACGAAGCCCTCTGGGAACCTCTCTGCCTTAGTGATGGCCACTCAGCCTCCTCGCCGCTGCGGGCCGCCCGGTCGCGGCCGTCCCGAGACTATCGCCGCCGGCCGGCGACTCCTTTCGAAGCGCCGCCAACTTCCCTCATCGGCGGGCCATCTCGTAGTGCGGCTCCCTGCCGAGGGCCTCCGATCGAGCTGCGTCCCTCTCGAACTGGTAGACGAACAGGTCGCCTCCGGCGTCGAAAACCATCCAAGACGGGCTCTCCCTGATGTAGTGCGGACGGGCCGTGGAAGCCCGGGGAGGCCCGGACAGACTCGATGGTGACCACGGGCGACTTGCGCTGGGCCGCCTGCGTGTCCCTTGGGAACGGCGGAGTGTCTTCGCGGCGAGGCTCACCGTTGCTCCTCGGGAGTCGAAGTCTCCACTACCTGAGATTCGCTCCTCCCGGACTGAGACGGCGCCCGGAAACGTCGACCCGCCCCCTGGCTCGAGGAGCGTTCGCCGCGAAGCGTCTTGCGCAGCTGCAGGATCCGGACCGAGCCGAGGGCCAGCATGGCCAGAGCTCCCAGAGCCGCTGCTCCGAGCAGAGCCAGCGCTATTGGCAGCGAACCCGAAAATGACAAGAAGTGCACTCTTGCGTGCTGGAGATTCTGGAAGACAAAGACCAAGATCAGCGCGACCACCAGAAGCGCCGGCAGCGTCCTGACCCACATTCGGCTGGCCCTGGTTGCCTTGGCGCGGCGACGGGGCGCGGCGGAAACAGCCGCAGGTGGCAGCGGCGACGGGGAGCGACCCTGATCGGCTACTTGCTGGCGGTTGGGAGAAAAATCTTCCCTGCCGGCTTGTTCCTGCGGCTCCATGACAGCTGGCCTATCTGTAGGAGTCTTGGAGTGACGTGCTCGGGTTCTCATCGGAACCCCCGATCTCCTCCCTAATACGGGAGTGCGTAGCCCTAGGTGGGCTTTCCCCATTCTAGCTGACTCCTGTCGCCTAGCGCCCCGGCTGTGGTGTGTTTGATCCCTGCGCAGAGGACTCTCGTCGGAACCCGGCGGGAGCCACTTCGGACGCAGAGTGGGCCAGCCAGGGCCTTCGGTTCCTGGCGCTTCGGCCGACGCCGAGCGCAACGGCGGCGAGGGCTGCGCTGGCCGCCGCACCACCGACGAACACGGCGCCCGGGCCGACCTGTGCGTAAAGTGACGCCCCGAGCACCGCCGAAAGGCCTGCGGCGGCAGTGCCGGCCCCACCGAAGAGGCCTTGCCCCGTAGCTGCGCGTTCTTGAGGGAAGACGCGTGCCACGTACGCGTAGCCGGCTGGAACTGCGACAGACTGAACGCAGGCTTCGCCGACGCCGAGGAGCGTGATGACCACCGGTGACGGAACGAACCCGTAGCTTGCCATGAACACGTCAGCGGTCATAAGACCAACGGCTCCGGCGAGGAGCGGTCCTCGCTTCTCCGCAAGACGCCCCCCGATCGGGGCGAGCACGATGAACGGTGCCCCGTACAGTGTCAGGCTCAACCCGATCAGGAGCGCACCCGCGCCCCTGTCGGTCATAAGCCGCGACCACAACGCGTCGTAGAGACCGTTGGGAAGCTGTGAAGCTGCGCCCAGGCAGACGACCGACACGAGCACGTAAAACGATGTCCGTCGCGAACGGTTCCCAGTCGACACAAGCGGTTCTGTAACGGCGTCGGCACCTTGACTACCCGGAATTAGGACCGCGGCCAGCACGAACACGACCCCCAAGAGAACCGCCACCGCTATGAAAGGCAAGTGGATCCCCCCGGTGCTGTAGAGGACGCTCCCAAGGAGCGGACCTACGGTTATGCCGGCCATCATCGAAGCGGAGATGGCACCGAGGCGCCGGCCGCGGTCGGGACCCTCCTGGCCGTAACCAGCCTGGCGGAGAGCGGCGGGTAAGATGATACCGAACGCGATACCGCCACAGGCCCGGGCCCCGACAAGAGACCAAAGGCTTGTCACGGAGGCAAACCACGCCTGGGAGACCGCCCCGAGCGCCAAACCGCCGAGCAGGACACGGCGCGCACGCGGACCGTCGAGGAAAGGTCCAACTCCAAGTTGAGCGACGAGGCCGGCAAAGAAACTGGCCCCTGACATCAGGCCGAGCCCGTAAGTCGCAAGATGATCCTCGCGCTGGATGCTGGCAAGCAGCGGGAACAGCACCCCCACACCCACCGCTTCAAGGCAGACGGCGGCCGCAAGGACCAAGAACCGTACATCCCTGCGACCGCTGTTGCCCGCCGACCCGCCGACAGCCACGGCCGTCCGAGCTTCGAGCGGACCGGTCAAGTCAGACTTCACCCGGGCGACCTGCGTGGAGGTCACCTCAGGGTCTTCGCTCACCGTTGCATGCTAGGTCCCGGCAGCGTCAGCTGGACCCGTCCCGAGCCGCCGGGCGGGCGCTTCAGAGGCTGATGTGGTGGCGGATGAAGCTGAGAATCTCCAGGTGCTTCGCCGTGTCAGCCTCCATCAGCTTCACGAGCAGGACCCACATTGTGGTGTCCTTCACGTCCTTGAGCTCTCTACGCAGGCGTTCGAGTTCCTTCGCATCGGCTTTCTCCTGGGCTATGAGCCCGTCGGTCAGCTCGCTGATCACCTTGCGATCCGCCTTGTACCAGTCCAGGCGCGGGACCACCGGTGGGTCTGCGCTCAACTCGGCGTCCGAGCGGAGAGCTTCGGCCAACTCGGAAAAGCGCTTGTGGTGACGAATCTCGTCTTCGACGATGAGATTCACGAGATAGCGGAATGCTGAAGATTCGGAGCGCTCCGCGGCGTCGCGGTAGGACTCCAAGATCCCCCTCTCGGTTTCGACGTGGGATAAGAGGTGATCGTAGATTCCCTGCTCCCAGACGCTCGCTCCTACCAAGGTGTCTGTCATAATGCTGATCTTGGCAGCGTGAAGAAGGCGACGCTAGAGCCGAAGGTCACATGCGAGATTCCAGTCTCGCCCGGCTAGCATCTCGGCATGCCACGACCAGCCTGGGCGGACGGAATCGGGACTGCCAGGGAACACGACCTGCTCGAAGTGTTCTACCCGCACCCAGCCCTAGGACTGCCAGGCGAGCAGCGACGTCAGCCGGGCGAAGCCGGAAACATTCCGCCGGGGGCCGAGACGCTGGACCCAGTAGACGCCGACCTTCTTCGCAAGGTCACAAGGGTCCGCGTGCGGACCGTGATAGACGACCTCGACACCCCCCCCAGTGGAACCGCCGACGCCTACCTGCGACTGCACCTTCTCTCACACCGCCTCGTCGCCCCGAACGATTTGAACCTGGAAGGTATCTTCGCTCTTCTCCCCAACGTCGCGTGGACGTCGCTAGGGCCCTTGCACCCAGCGGACCTTCCCGACGTTCGAACGCGAGCCGCATCCGGCGGCCTTCATCTCACGGTGCACTCCGTCGACAAGTTCCCGAGAATGGCCGACTACGTAGTGCCGTCGGGCGTGCGGATTGCAGACGCGAGCCGAGTTCGCCTGGGCGCCTACCTGGGCGAGGGCACCACGGTAATGCACGAAGGCTTCGTCAACTTCAACGCAGGGACCCTCGGATCTGCGATGGTCGAGGGCAGGATAAGCCAGGGCGTGGTGGTCGGAGACGGAACCGACATTGGGGGCGGTGCGTCCACCATGGGCACGCTGTCGGGGGGCGGCACCGAGCGTGTGTCTATAGGCCGGCGTTGCCTGCTCGGAGCTAACTCCGGCCTTGGGATCTCCCTGGGAGACGATTGCGTAGTCGAAGCGGGACTGTACCTGACCGCCGGTTCCGTGGTCCGCCTACCCGACGGCACGACTCGCAAAGCGAGGGAGCTGAGCGGGAGATCCGGTCTCCTCTACCGCCGCAACAGCCAAAGCGGAGCCGTCGAGGTAATACCCCGCTCAGGGGCCTGGGTTGCGCTGAACAGCGACCTTCACGCTAACCAGTAACCGCACGAGCACCTGCGGTCGGACGCGGATCCCCGCCATAAGTCGACGTCCGGCCCGGCTCCATCGCCACTTTCATCATATTCCAACGTATTCACTCAACCTGAGCTCCACAAACTGAGCCCACACCCAAAAGAATTCACCAATATCAAGCTCGGCGGTGCGTGTGACCCTTGACACCAGCCCAATTTTCAGTCAATATTCATGTGTTGTTAACTGTTGGATCGTGTAGCAACTTGTTAGTTGGTGAGCGGTCGGCTGTCCGTGCCGACGCCTGAGCGCTTAGGAGGCGCAGTGAAAACAACCGTCGGTATAGACCAGGCGCGGCCAGACCGGTCGCGTAAACACCGCAGGCTAGCTGTGGGCGGCGCAGCAGCTGCCTCACTCATGGTGCTGGCCAGCTGCGGCAGCAGTTCGAAGTCAGCCTCGAGCACGGCCACGACAGCAGCGCCGGCGAACGGAGGGTCGGCGGCGCCGACCACAGCGTACTCAGGGCCGACCGTGGATCTGACCTTCTGGTCCTGGGTTCCCGGCATTCAAGCTTCTGTCGACCAGTTCAACCAGAGCCACCCCAACATTCACGTCAACCTCGACGAGGTCACCTCGGGCGCGGCCGGGACCTACTCCAAGATGTTCAGCGCCCTTCAGGCTGGTAACGCCCCGGACCTGGGACAGGTCGAGTACTACGCCCTTCCGCAGTTCGAACACACCGGGGGGCTCGTGAACCTGGCACCTTACGGCGCTGCGAGCGTCCAAAGTGACTTCGTTCCTTGGACCTGGAGCCAGGTAAGCGTCGGTAGCGCCGTTTACGCCATCCCCCAAGACACAGGCCCCATGGCCCTCTTCTACCGCAAGGACCTCTTCGCCAAGTACGGATTGACAGTTCCGACCACGTGGGCCCAGTATCTCTCCGACGCGCAGAAGCTGCACTCCGAGAACCCGAACGCTTACATAACGTCGTTCTCACCCGCTGACACCGGCCAGTTCGCTGGCCTGGCGTGGCAGGCAGGGGCCAACTGGTTCAACACCACATCCAGCTCGTGGATCGTGAACATAAACGACTCCGCAACCCAGAAGGTAGCCAACTACTGGCAGCAACTGCTTAGCCAGCACCTGGTGAAAGTAGAAGCTGACTTCGCAAACGGCTGGTACAAGGACCTGTCCGACGGCACGCTGCTGACTTGGCCGTCAGCGGTTTGGGGACAGAACACCATCGCCACCAACGCGGCGAACACCGCAAACGACTGGGCCGTCGCTCCACTGCCCAACTGGGGCAGCACCTCCGCCGACGGCAACTGGGGTGGCTCGACAACCGTCGTGTTCAAAGACAGCAAGCATCCCGCCCAGGCCGCTGTGTTCGCCGAATGGCTCAACACCAACCAGCCGTCGATCACGAACCTGATCAACAAGGGTGGTCTGTACCCAGCCGACCTTCAAGGTGAAAAGCAGAGCGCCGTTGACTCGCCTGTCGCCTTCTACGGAAACCAGAATATCTGGAGTACGTTCGAGGCTGGTGGCAAGCTAGTGAACACGAGCTTCAAGTGGGGTCCGACCATGTTCACGACGCTCACGGACATGGGCAACCTCTTCTCTAAGGCGACCGGGGGCAGCGGAACTCTCGCTTCAGCCATCGCGACAACCCAGTCCGATACGGTATCGGGGATGAAGAGCCAAGGCTTCTCAGTTCAGTCGGCCGGCTGAGTCGCAAAGGAGGCAGTGTCCGATGACAGCAACCACCGAGGCGTCCTCGGACACCGCCGGGAGCGCCCGAGCACCTGCTCGGCGCTCTCGGCGCTCCCGGCGGACTCCAGCACCGATCGGCTTTCTAGCTCCTTTCCTCGTACTGTTCGCACTCTTCTTCCTAATCCCGATCGGCTATGCCGTCTACGAAAGCCTGTTCGCAAGGAAGGTCTCGGGACTGGGGCTGGCGGCTCCAGTCACGAAGTTCGTAGGGCTGTCGAACTACAGCACCGTGTTCGGTACGGCCAGCTTTATCCAGGGGATAGAACGCGTACTGCTCTTCGGGATAGTGCAGGTTCCCGTGATGCTTGCGTTCGCGACCCTGCTTGCCATGCTCATCGACTCCGTCGCTGCACGCTTCACCCGGTTCTTCCGCCTAGCTTTCTTCCTGCCTTACGGGATCCCCGGGGTCGTAGCGGCAATCGTTTGGTCTTTCCTCTATCTTCCCAATCTCAGCCCCATCGACTCAGTGCTGAAGAGCCTTCACTTCGGAAGTATCAACTTGCTCGGAGCACACACTGTCTTGTGGTCGATAGCCAACATCGTCACCTGGGAATACACCGGTTACAACATGCTCATCATCTTCGCCGGCCTACAGGCAATTCCCCGTGAGCTATTCGAAGCCGCCCGAGTCGACGGTGCGTCGGAGTGGAAGATCGCCATGCGGGTGAAACTTCCACTCGTAGTGCCATCTCTCGTGCTCACCTCGGTGTTCAGCATCATCGGGACGCTTCAGCTGTTCAGCGAACCTCAGGTCCTCAGAGCCATCTCCACGAACATTGTGACGACCTATACGCCGAACCTCTCCGCCTACAACGAGGCGTTCACCCTCAACAATCCCAATCTTGCTGCCGCAATGGCGGTAGTCCTAGCAGTCGGAACGTTCATCTTGTCCTTCGGCTTCCTACGCCTCACCTCACGCAGGAGCATCACCCGATGACGCTGCTCACCGACTCCGACGTAGGCACAACTCCACCGTCCGCACCTCCGAGCAGAACCCCCGGCCACCACCACCCTCCGACACGGTCCTCGATCCTTATCACGGCTTTCATGTTCGTGGTCAGCATCTATTTCCTGCTCCCGGCGTACTGGCTGGTGGTCTCCTCCACGAAGGGTCCGACCGCCCTGTACAACTCCGCAGGACTATGGTTCGCCCACTTCGACCTTTGGAAGAACCTGAGCGGGCTGTTCAGCTACAGCGGAGACATCTACCTGCGCTGGATTCTGAACACCGTTCTGTACGCAGGAGTCGGATCACTTCTGGCAACGCTTTTGTCCGCTTCAGCCGGCTACGCTTTGGCAAAGTACAACTTCCGCGGCCGTGAGCTCATCTTCGGGGTCATCCTCGGCGGTGTGCTGGTTCCGGGGACCGCTCTCGCTCTGCCTCTCTACCTACTCATGAGCAAGGTGTCTCTGACTGACTCCTACTGGTCGGTGCTGCTCCCGTCTATAGTCAGTCCGTTTGGCGTCTACCTTGCCAGGGTATACGCATCGTCGGCCGTGCCCGACGAGCTCCTCGAAGCGGCCCGAGTAGATGGCTCCGGAGAAGGGCGTACCTTCTTTACCATTTCGATGCGTTTGATGTCACCGGCCCTGGTCACGATATTCCTTTTCCAGTTCGTCGCCATATGGAACAACTTCTTCCTTCCATTGGTGATGCTGTCGAACGAGAAGCTCTACCCGGTCACCCTAGGGTTGTACACATGGAACAACGAGTACGGCCAGGCACCCCAGCTGGTGAGCTACGTCGTGATCGGCACGGCCGTTTCGGTGATACCTCTGATCGTAGCTTTCCTGTCCTTGCAGAGGTTCTGGCGGTCTGGTCTGGCTGCCGGCAGCCTTACACTGTAAAGGCCAACCTTGGGTCTTGACCTCTCCTGGCACTGTCGCGGTACGCCGTTGGCTGGTCTGCAAGGCTGCGGCTGCGGCGATCTATCTTGAAGGACTGACGATGTTGGCGAAACAGAGGCGTTCCCTCATACTTGACGAGGTGCGAAGATCTGGGGGCGTGAAAGTCTCCGATCTGACGCAGTTGCTGTCGGTGTCGGACATGACGGTGCGGCGCGATTTGGATGTTCTGGCTCGTGAGGGTTTGTTGGAGAAGGTTCATGGTGGCGCGACGGTGGGCGGGCATCTCTCGACGGAGGAGCCGGGTTTTGAGGCGAAGGCTAACAGGGAGCTTCGCGAGAAGGACCTGATAGCGGGTGTTGCTGCCGGGCTGATCCAGGCGGGTTCAGCGATCGCTTTGTCTGCTGGTACTACGACGTATGCTCTCGCGCACCATTTGCACGGGATTGCTGGTTTGACGGTGGTCACGAACTCGATGCGTATAGCGGAGGTGTTGTG